>Ga0154325_104_pt1 | contig 112253 bp, 97 predicted proteins | sample RifGroA2_FD_115853 | JGI IMG/M metagenome (GOLD analysis project Ga0154325, IMG submission 115853) | Omnitrophica WOR_2 bacterium GWA2_53_43
CATAAGTTACCTCCTGTAAACACGGTAACATCAATTATGAGTCAACGAATCCTGTTTTATTTTGCCTCGGTAACATTTAATGTGAGGCAATGCGCATGCGAATTGCCGCTTTACAGTCCGCGGGTGCGGGAGGTATAATGAACCCCAAACAACCTTTAACGAAAGGAAGAAACCTATGCACCCGATCTGTCCATTGTCCGGTAACGCGATGACCGGAGGCGTCCTTTGTTTTGGCGTCAAGGTTTTTTTGCTCATTTGGGTCGTCTTTGTCCCGATCGCCATCACTTCCCGTCTGGAAAAGATCATCAAACTGCTCGAAGACAAGAAGAAGTGAGCGGGATTATATGCTTTTGACGATCCTTTTGGTCCTCAATACCATCCTTTTGACCGCCCTTCTGGTGCGCGAATTGACGCGGCGTAAAGATGCCGACAGCGTCGAACGGCTCGTGCGCGAGGAGATGGCCGCTAACCGTCGCGAATCCGCTCAAAGTATCCACGCGTTCACCGACCAATTGTTGAAATTGACCGACATGAATGAGCGCAAGCTGGAGAAGGTCCGCGAGGTCGTCGAAACCCGTTTGCAGGCGCTGCAGGAAGACAACAGCAGGAAGCTCGAGAAAATGCGCGAGACGGTCGATGAAAAATTGCATTCCACTCTTGAGAAGCGTCTGGGGGAATCGTTTAAAGTCGTCAGCGAGCGGCTGGAGAAGGTGCACGCCGGGCTGGGCGAGATGCAAAGCCTCGCTTCCGGCGTGGGGGATCTCAAAAAAGTGTTGACCAACGTCAAGACGCGCGGGACATGGGGCGAAATACAACTGGGGAATCTCCTCGAACAGATGCTCACCGTGGATCAATACGAACGCAACGTGGTGACCAAGCAGGGAAGCCGCGATCCCGTAGAGTTCGCCATCAAACTGCCCGGGCGCGACGGCAAAGTCGTTTATATCCCCGTCGACGCCAAATTTCCCAAGGAGGATTACGACCGGTTGCTGGAAGCGCAGGATAAAAACGATATGGCGGCCCTTGAAGAATCGGTGAAGGCCATTGAGAGCAGGATCAAGCTGGAAGCCAGGAAAATAAGAGACAAATATATCGACCCTCCCCATACAACGGATTTTGCCATTATGTACCTTATTACAGAGGGGCTGTACGCGGAAGTATTGCGCAGGCCTGGACTTTGTGAGTTCTTGCAAAGGGAATTCAGGGTAATGGTGGCCGGGCCCACCACGATCGCAGCAGTCTTGAATTCTTTGCAGGTGGGTTTCCGCACGCTGGCCGTCGAGAAACGTGCCAGTGAAATCAGACAGTTACTGGTGGCCGTCAAGAACGAATTTGGCAAGTTTGGCGACATGTTGGAAAACACAAAGAAGAAACTGGATAGCGCCAGCAAAGAGATCGAGTCAGCCGCCACAAAATCACGCACCATTGAAAGAAAATTGAGTAAGGTCCAGGAATTGCCGTCAAGCGTTAAACCAGACCTGATCGTTGATGAGAGCTTTGGCGTTCCTGCCGAAACGTTTGACGAAGATACCATTGCCCAATAAGGTTGTTCAGGAGCGAGAATGCCTTCCGCGGACCGTTTGACGATGACGCGATCCTCCCGTGATTTCTTCCCGCCGCATGTGGTGACCTTTACCAGCGACCGCAGTGCCGATTTTAAACTTTCGGACAGTTCGACGCCGTTGACCCGGGCGCAGAGCGCGTCTTTGGCGCGGCAGATGGGATTCCGGCTGCCTGGGGTCTTGACGGTCCGCCAGGTGCACGGCAACAAGATCATTGTCGCAACCGGAGTCACCAAGCGGCGCGCGAAGGCCATTGAAGATGCCGACGGGATATTGACGGATCGCCGTGATCTGGCCATCGCGGTACGTACGGCGGATTGCCTTTCAGCTTTTTTATATGATCCGCGACACGAAGTCATCGGCCTGGTCCATGCCGGCTGGCGCGGGACACAGCAAGGAATCATCGCGCAGGCCGTCACGCTCATGCGCAAACAGTGGAAGTCGAATCCCGGGGATCTGTTGGCCGCCTTCGGCCCGGCGATCCGCTCTTGCTGTTATCGGGTCGGCGCGCCGTTTCTGGAACATTTCCCGAAGGAAACGGTCAAACGCAAACAAGGATATTTCTTCGATCTGCCGGGGGCGAACAAAAACCAGCTCCTCGGGTCAGGGGTCAGCGCCGCGAACATCCTGGATTGCGCCGTGTGCACCCATTGCGAAACGGAATGTTTTTCTTATCGTCGGGAAGGCGATGCTGCGGGCAGAATGATCTCCATCATGATGCTGAAGAAACACTCGTAAGCGGCGGCTCGTTATTTACCACTGAAACAAGGAGCCATTCAAATGTATATTGTTGTTCTTGTCACGGCCAAAGACGAGGCCCAAGCCAACAAGATCGCTGAAAAACTTGTTACGGAAAAATTGATTGCCTGTGCCAACATCGTGCCGGGGATTCAGTCGATCTTCCGCTGGCAAGGCAAGGTTGACCGGGCGCGGGAGGTCCTGCTTGTTTTGAAATCCCGCCGCCGGCATTTCCCTGCCATCGTCAAGACCGTCCGGGCCCTGCACAGCTACGATGTCCCCGAGGTCATCGCCCTGCCGATTGTCGAAGGGAATAAAGATTATTTGAATTGGTTGACAGAATCGACGTAGGTCGGATCACTGGTTCTTTTGCGGAAGATTACTTGTGATGTTGGCTTTCAGCCGAAGGTCGTTTAAAAAGTCGTTGAAGGTCTGGGTCCGGCGCTCATTGAGCAATTTTTCGGACAAAGATTGTTTTTTCTCTTCAAATTGCTTTTCATCGGCCGGGACGCGTGAGTCGAGGTGAACCACGCTGTATCCCGTTTCGGTCGCGACGACGCCACTAAGGTTGGTCTGCTCCGTTAACGCGAAAGCGGCCTCCTGAAATTCTTTTGAGATCCCCACGAACGGAAGATATTCGCCGCGGCCAAACACCGGCGTCTGGTGGAGTTCCAGTCCCGCATCCTTGACCGTTTGGGCGAAATTCTTCAATTCTGTTCTGGCGAACGCGTCCTGGATGAGCTTGAGATATTCTTCCGTTTTCTCCCGGGCGATTGTTTTGGCTTTGCTTTTCCGCAGGGCCCCGGCGACTTTTTCGGTGACATCCTTGTACCCGGGGATATAGGCGTCCTTTTTTTCCTTGATCTTGACGATCAGCATCCCCTGCGGCGTTTCAAAAGGATCACTGACGGCATTTTTGTCCGTCTGGAAGAGCTTGATGAGCAGTTCGTAGGGCCAGCCCAAACTGAGATCAGGTTGCTCCATGCTGAAAAACCCGCTCGATTTGACCTCGACATCGTGCTTTCCTCCCGTAGCCCGCATATCCGGATTGACGAGCAAATCCTGGAAAATAGCGTTGGTTTTTTCACGCGCGGGTTTTTTCATCTCTTCGGTGACGGTTGGCGTTTCGCCGGCAGCCGTTGCCGGTTCTGTCGCCTCCGGCGCAGTTTCTTCCTTTTTGGGTCCCGGTTTCGCCGCGGGAGGGAAATCCAGATTGATGTACTCAACGCTTATGGTGGAAGGGACAACAAATTCATTTTTATTTTGCGCGTAGTAGTTTTGGGCTTCCTCGTCATTGAAGGAAACGTCTTTCTGGAACTGTTCGGGCGTGACCAGGATGTAGCTGACCTGGATCTTTTCGTTTTCCCGCCTGAAAGCCTCGAGGACTTCCCTGTCGGTCACGGCCACAGGGGCGGTAATTTGTTGAAATAAAGTGATAAATTTAAGATTGTCCCGGATGCCCTCTTCAAAATCCCGGGCCGATACGCGGAAAGCGTACCGCAGGATGTCATTATAGAGAAGGGGGTCGAAGCGGCCGTCGCGTTGAAAGAACGCGTATTGCTCGATCGCCTGGATGACCTCTTCATTGCTCACTTTGATCCTTCTTCTAACGGCCTCGCGCAAGAGTATAAGCCGGTCCCACGTTTCAGTTTCCAGGTTCAGGAACCGGGAAATCTCGTTGAACTTGTCTCCGAAGCGGATGAGCGCCTGGATATAAACCGCCTGGTAAGCTTTGCCAAACTCCTCCGCGGAAACTTTTTTCCCGGATATGGTCCCGGCAGAATCGACCGGTTTCTTATCGGTTATAAGGTAGGCGGTCCCGAAGAACCCAAAAGAAAGGATGATGATGACAGCGATGACCCAGAGGACCTTTTTGGCGAAACCTTTTTTGCGTAGTAGTTTTAACATGGCGATTGCGTTACCATTCAACGGTATCTTTATTCAAAATTAGGGTTGATTATATCTGCACAGCATGGTTTTGACAAGTAATTTTAGGTGATTTAATCGTTTTGTGGCTGGCAAGATGTGAAATTGAATATTATACTTGTAAAGGTCAGGAAAAGGTCAGGAAATTGCTTTACAATGCCGGGGGGCAAAGATATAATAATTTACTTTTTGAACCGCAAAATAAAGACTTAGGGTGCAACAAGATGCGTAAGTTGAAGTTAGGATTGCCAAAAGGGAGTCTTCAGGAAGCGACCATCAAGGTATTTGAACACGCCGGATTCAAGATCTATGTTTCCGGACGCTCCTATTTCCCCTCTATCGATGATCCGGAGATCGAACCGGTCCTGCTGCGGGCGCAGGAGATGTCCCGTTATGTAGAGGAAGAAGCCCTGGATTGCGGCATAACCGGGGCGGACTGGATCATGGAAAACGGATCCAAAGTCGTTTCTTTGGCGGAGCTTGTTTATGCCAAGCAAAGTTCTACTAAAGTGCGTTGGGTTTTGGCCGTACCGGAGAAAACCTCCATGACTTCCGTTAAGGATCTGCAAGGGAAGAGGATCGCCACCGAGCTCGTCAACGTGACCAAACAATATCTTCAGAAGAACAAGGTCAAGGCGGACGTGGAGTTCAGCTGGGGGGCGACTGAAGCCAAGGTCGCCGACGGGTTAGTCGACGCGGTCGTCGAATTGACCGAAACCGGCAGCAGTCTGCGGGCGCACAAGCTGCGGGTCATCGGGGAAGTGTGCGAATCCACGACGCAATTTATCGCCGGTAAAAAGGCCGCGCAGGACCCGTGGAAGAAGAAAAAGATGGACCAGATCACCATGCTCCTGAAGGGAGCGATCGCGGCCAACAACATGGTGGGACTGAAAATGAACGTGCGCAAGATTGATTTGGACAAGATTTTGGGCCTTTTGACGTCGTTGAAGAATCCAACGATCTCCCATTTGAGCGACAAGAATTGGCTGGCCATCGAAACTGTCATTGATGAAGGAACGGTACGCACCTTGATCCCGGGCTTAAAGAAGGCGGGGGCGCAGGGGATCATTGAATATCCTTTGAACAAAGTCATTTATTAAAAACAGGGAGAACCAACGTATGCCGTGCGGCAGGAAAAGAAAAAGACGGAAGATCAGAACGCATAAGCGTAAGAAGTTGCGAAAGTCACTTCGGCAGCTGAAGAAACGTGATTGGAAGTAGCCCTTCTTTCGGCGGGTTAGCCGGAAGGGTTATTTTTTAAACCACGACGAGGCGATTATGCACCGAGCAAAAATTGTTCCAATTTTGGTTTGTGCGGGGATTTGTCTGATGGCGTTCGTGTGCCCGCCTTCGGCCGGCGCGTTTGCCAATGAAGATCGCATCGCCTTGGCCAAAGGGTTGGCGCATTATGCCATGGGATACCGGGACGATCTCTTGGGACAGACCAACCACGCCGTCCTGGAATATGAGAAAGCCGCGCAGTTCGATGGCAGCGGTTACCTCGTCCGTCTGCGCCTGGGCACCGGCTACGCGCGGTTGAATATGCTCCCCGAGGCGATCAGCCAATTGCAGGCCGTCCACCAGTTGAATCCCGGGGACATGCAGTCTCACTATTTGCTGGCGCTCATTTATTCCAACCAGCGGCAATATGACAACGCGGCCAAGGAATATGAAATTATCCTCAAGACATTTTCCAGGGAGGAGCCGCAAAATATCGAGATCTACGGTTATCTGGGGCAGTTGTATTATTCGCAGCGAAAATACGACCAAGCCATCGAACAATTTGAGAAGATCCTGGCCGTTGAATCCAGTAACGCCGACGTGATGTACATGCTGGGGTCTTTATATCTGGAGACCGGCCAGAAAGAACGCGCCGTCGCGATCCTGAAACAATCGATCAGCATCGATCCGGAACACGACGGGAGCCTTAATACCCTCGGCTATCTTTATACGGAAGATGGCAAGAACCTGGATGAGGCAATGACCCTTATCCAGCGCGCGCTCGATATCGTCCCGGAAAATGGCGCGTATCTCGACAGTTTGGGATGGGCCTATTACAAAAAAGGCATGTACGACAAGGCGCTGGAGACTCTCAAAAAAGCCGATGCCCTTTTGAGAGACCCCGTTATCTACGACCATATCGGTGATGTGTGCAGCAAGCTCAATTGGACCGATGAGGCGGTAAAATACTGGAAACTTTCCCTGGAGCTTTTGCCCGGGCAAGACGATGTCCTTGAGAAGATAGAATCCGTCGACAATAGACGTGTGAGTAAATAACTGCTGATTAGCGATCGAGACCCTCCTTCATGCGTCGTATCCGTTTAGCATCACCTGCCAAGTTGAATCTTTTCCTCAAAGTCCTTCATAAAAGACCAGACAGTTTTCATAATATTGCCACCATTTTCGAGCGAATCGATCTAAGTGATGAACTCCGGCTGACGCTCAATCCATCCGGGGCCATCCGTATTGATTGCGTCCATCCCCAGGTACCGCGCGGACCCAAAAATCTTGTCTATCAGGCGGCAAAACTGCTGCGGAAAGATTTTCAGATCAAGGAAGGCGTCGACATTTATATTAAGAAAAATATTCCCGTAGCGGCCGGCCTGGGAGGCGGTTCGGGCAACGCGGCAACGACACTTCGAGGGCTCAATGAGCTTTGGAAACTCGGGTTAAGCCGGTCGCAACTCTTGTCGTATGCCCGCCGGTTAGGGAGCGATGTCGCCTTTTTTCTTTATGATTGTCCGTGGGCCTTGGGGACAGAACGCGGCGATTTTATCCAAAAACTCGACGTCAAGACGAAATTATGGCATGTCCTGGTCGTCCCTTGCGTCAAAATCTACTCTGGACAGGTCTATGGAGGGTTGGGTTTGGCGCCTGGCTTGGGAGCCCCTAGGAAGGTGTTGACAAAGAGAAACGATAATGTTAGTATTTTTATCCATCATTTACGGCGATCTGATATTGCGCAGATAGGGCATAGCCTGGTGAATGATCTGGAAAGGGTTGTCCTGCTCCTTTTTCCGCATTTAAAGAAGCTTGAACAGCGACTAAAATCGTTGGATACAAAAGGGGTTATGGTATCAGGCAGCGGCCCTTGCGTATTCGCGATCACCGGGACCAAACGGCAAGCCGAAGAGGTCCGGGCGGTTTTGGCCAGGCGCTTTAGCCGGACGTTTGTGGCAAGGACGTATTAGAGATGGAAGGTCAAAGATATCTGTCCACGCTGTCATTTCAAAAATGAGGTGGTTGCGCGTGGCTTTGTGTTTATCAGGTCATTTGCCTGGTGGTGTAATTGGTAACACAGCAGCCGTGAACCAGAACAAGCGCTTTGCGTTCGGTTCACGGCTGACCCTGTACCGAAACAAGCGAAGCGAGTTCTGGTGCAGGGCAGAATTTGGCGTGAATGAATATGTATTACGTGTATGTTCTTTGGAGCATTGATGATAAGGAATTTTATATCGGCTACACGTCGGATTCAAAGCGAAGGATCGGAGAACATCAAGCAGGGCAATGTCATTCAACCGTTCGTATGCAAAACCCTTCGTTAATATTTTATGAGGCCTTTGTTTCTCAAGAGGATGCGCAACGGCGTGAAGTTTATTTTAAGACTACCAAGGGTAAAAGAACTTTGAGATTGATGTTGCGCAGTACTTTATTTCGCTAATTTTGCCCGGTGGTGTAATTGGTAACACAGCAGAATTTGGATCTGCTTTTCCAGGTTCGAGTCCTGGCTGGGCAGCCAGTCTTCTTTCCAAAGCTTTGCGTGTTCGCACTTCATCCGGCTTTTAGAAAACGAAGACTGTTGTCCTGCGGAGCTGAACGCGAAAGCCGTTTAGCGTAGCAGGATGGTTGACATATGAAGGACTTGAGGACAGTTATTCTGGCGGCGGGTAAGGGCACGCGGATGAGATCCGATTGTCCCAAAGTGTTGCATGAAGTTTGCGGTAAACCGATCGTGGGATATGTCCTCGATGCCGCGAAAGCGGCCGGTTCTTTGAAAACTTATGTTGTTGTCGGATATAAGGGGGATCTTCTTAAGAAAAGGTTGGATCCGGGGCTGGTCATGGTCAGACAGCCGAAATTATCCGGCACGGCGGACGCTGTCCGGCGCGTGGCAGGGCATTTGAAGAATTATCGCGGGGATGTTCTTATCCTGTGCGGGGATACGCCGCTGTTGACCAATCCGGTCATCAAGGAACTTGTCCGCAAGCATAAAAATTCCAAGGCGATATGCACTTTCCTGACGGCGACGGTGGATGATCCGCAAGGATACGGACGCGTTATTCGTAATGAAAACGCGGAGGTGATCGCGATCCGGGAAGATAAAGACACGCTTGAGCACGAACGGGAGATTGCGGAGATCAACGTCGGCGTGTATTGTGTGCGCAGCCGGGAACTGTTCGGCGCTTTGAGACGCATCAGGCTTAATGAAAAGAAAAAAGAATTTTATCTGACCGACATTATTGATCTGTTCCATCAGGGCGGATTGAGAATCGAAACAGTGACCACGGAGGAGCCGGTGGAAGGGCTGGGTGTCAACACGAAAGAAGATTTGGCTGTGGCCGGGCGCGTGATCCGTGAGCGGATCTTGAAGGATTTTATGCGTGACGGGGTGACGATCGTGGACCCGGCGACGACGTATATCGACGCTGATGTCAAGATCGGGAAAGACACTTGTATACGTCCTTTTACGATCATTGAGAGGGATGTGCGCATTGGTGACCATTGCGTGATCGGACCATTCGCGCGGCTGCGTCCGGGTGTCCGGTTAGGCCATGGCGTTGAGATCGGGAATTTTACGGAAGTTTCCCGCACGAGGATCGGCAATAAAACGCTTATGAAACATTTCAGCTTCTTGGGCGACGCGCTGGTCGGATCGGATGTCAATATCGGCGCGGGCACGATCACGGCGAATTTTGACGGTGTGCGCAAGAGTCAAACAAAGATCGGCAATGGCGCATTTATCGGTTCGGATTCCATTTTGATCGCGCCGGTGAAGATCGGTAACAGGGCCGTCGTCGGCGCGGGCAGTGTTGTGACTAAAGGGAAAGTCGTCCCGGACGGCGGTATGGCCGTCGGGGTACCGGCCAGGATCAAGGCAAGGAGAGAACGGGGATGAACGGTCTGGCGATTTTTTCGGGAAACGCGAACCTGGAGTTGGCAAAAGCGATCTGCGGGCATCTGAACGTTTCCTTGACGAATGTCCTGGTGGCGCGCTTTAGCGAAGGTGAGACCAGGGTCGAGATCAAGGAGAACATCCGCGGCAAGGATGTTTTTATCATCCAGCCGACGTCGCCGCCGCCGAATGAAAATTTGATGGAGCTTTTGGTCTTGATCGACGCGGCCAGACGCGCTTCGGCCGACCGGATTACGGCCGTTTTGCCGTATTACGGCTACGCGCGTCAGGACCGCAAGGATCAGCCGCGGGTGCCCATCACGGCCAAACTGGTTGCCAATTTAATTGTGGCCGCCGGGGCCGGCCGTGTCCTGACAATGGACCTGCATGCCAACCAGATCCAGGGATTTTTTGATATCCCCGTTGACCATTTGTACGCCATCAACGCGCTGTGCGATTATTTCAAGACGAAAAAGCTGACGAATCTGGTCGTCGTTTCGCCGGATGTCGGGGGCATCAAGATGGCGCGGGCGTACGCCAAACGTCTGGACGCCGGGCTCGCGATCGTGGACAAGCGCCGCAGCAGTCCGGATAAAACGGAAGTGATGCACATTTTGGGAAACGTGAAAGGGAAAAACGCGATCCTGGTCGATGACATCATCGCCACGGGCGGTTCTATAGTGGAAGCCGTCGGGGCGCTGACCAGAGAAGGAGTCAAGGACGTTTACGCGGCGGTAAGCCACGGCATTCTTTCCGGTCCGGCGATCGAGCGCATTGCGGGCTGTAAGGCGTTAAAAGAGGTGGTTATTACGGATAGTATTCCGTTGGGCAAATCGAAAAAGATCCCGAAGATCAAGGTGGTGACGATAGCGCATTTGCTCGGAGAGGCTATCCACCGGATCCACGATGAAGAATCCATCAGCTGTTTATTTGATGAAACATGATAAAAAAGAAGGCGGTTGATTAAAATGGAAGAAATAAAATTAGATGTTCAATTGCGCAGTCAGGTAGGAAGCCGGAAAATCAAAAGTATAAGACGGGAAAATGCCGTCCCGGCCGTCGTGTATGGCGGCGAAAACAAGCCCACCGCCATCAAGGTGGACCGCAGCAATTATGAGCGCATCATGCGCCATCACCACGGGCAGAGCGTGGTTTTCCGTTTGAATGTGATGGACGGCGAAAAGAAGTTGAAAGATTATTCCGTCATTGTCAAGGAAGAACAGCATGACCCGGTCTCGGACAGCTTGCTGCACATCGACTTTAACCGCATTTCCCTGACCAAAGAGCTCGAAGTCAAAGTTCCTGTCGAGACCAAAGGCGACCCGGTCGGCGTCAAACGCGACGGTGGTTCGCTTGAACACATTCTCTGGGAATTGCAGGTCGTCTGCTTGCCGACAAAAATTCCGCAAAAGATCGTTGTCGAAGTCGGGCATCTCGAGATCGGCGACGCCATTCATGTCAAGGATATCACATTGCCGGAAGGGGTCAGGACCAAGCAGGACCCCGATACCATCCTGGTTTCCGTTATCCCCCCGATGAAGGAAGAAGCGATGGCCCCGGCAGAAGGAGGCCCGACAGAGCCTGAAGTTCTCAAGGAGAAGAAGCCGGAAGCGGGCGAAGCCAAAGAAGGGGAGAAAGCTGAAGGCAAGAAGGAAGAAAAGGCGGAACCCAAGGGCAAGGAAAAAGAACAAAAGTAAGGAAAGAGCTGAATATTGTCTCAAGCGCGGCTCATTGTTGGGTTGGGGAATCCCGGCAGGGATTATGAATATACGCGGCACAATTTGGGATTCCTTGTCGTGGAGCATTTGGCGCAGAAAAATAACCTGCGTTTTCGCAAGAGTTCTTTCACAAACGGCTTAACGGCGGAAGGCAAAGTGGCGGGCAATGATCTGTGCTGTCTTTTGCCCTCAACGTATATGAACAACAGCGGCGCGGCCGTTAAGCAGGCTGTCCTGAACAAGAATCTGGATCATGCGGACATCTTGATTGTCTGCGATGATTTTCATCTCGATTTCGGGCAGGTCCGCATCCGCAGTAAAGGCGCCGACGGCGGCCATAACGGGTTAACCTCGGTCATTGAGCATTTGGGGACACAGGCATTCGCCCGTTTGCGTCTGGGGATCGGGGGACCGGTCAAAGGGCAGGAATCCGTCGAGTATGTTTTAGGAAAATGGACGGCCGGCGAAGAAAAGCAACTGGATGAGTTTATCGATCGGGCGACCGATTGTTGCGGTGCCTGGCTGCAGGGAGGTATCCACAAGGCAATGGACCAATTTAACGGGAGGTCGTAAACGAGCATGAAAACGGAAACATTAAGAAAATATGAATTGATGATTGTCGTGGACGCGAAACTCGCTAACGAGGATAAAGAGGCCGCCCGCCGCGAGGCAGCGGAAATTGTCACCAAGGCCGGTGGAAAAGTCCTTAACAGCCAGGTTTGGCTTGAGAAACAGAAGTTTTCTTTTTCTATAAAAAAGTGCGCCGAAGGGACGTATTATCTGGTCAATTTTGAAGGGGAGGGCGCGGCTATCGCCCCGATCCGGTCCAATTTGAAACTCAATGAGCGGATTTTGCGGTTTGCCGTCACGAAAGTCGACTAATAAGCGAAGGCCGCTCCGCCAAATTCTTAAGAAATTTGGCGGAGCTCGCCTCGCCATAAAATTATAAAAGGCGGGAGGCGGAAATGGCGAATTTGAACAAAGTTTTCTTGATCGGGAATTTGACACGAGACCCGGAATTGCGTTACACCCCCAATGGAACGGCGGTGGCCAATTTGGGCCTGGCGGTCAACAGAAGATTCAAGGACAGCAGCGGTGAACTGAAAGAAGAGGTTTGTTTTCTGACGGTAACGGTTTGGGATAAACAGGCGGAGGCTTGCTGCCAGCACCTGCAAAAGGGCCGGCCGGTTTTTGTGGAAGGGGTCTTGCAGTCCAGGTTCTGGGAAACCAGCGACGGGCAAAAGCGCAGCGCCATTGACGTGCGCGCTGAACGCGTCCAGTTTTTGGGAAATTACGGGCCTAAAGAGAAAGATGCCGCCGAGAAAGCGGCGGATATGCAGACCGCCGAGACAACACAACAGCAGCCGCAACCCCATGAGGCTATCAAGCCGGAAGATATTACCTGGGATGAACGAGATTAATTTATAAAACGGAGGTAAAAGTTGGCTACTCTACAACGCGAAAATCGCAATAAACGTGAGGATGGCAGGGACAGAGATACGAAAAAAAGATTCAGGACGCCGCTGGTGAGGTACAACCTTCCTGCCGACGCGATCATTGATTACAAGAACGTCGGGTTGCTGCAAAAATACCTCAATGACCGCGGGAAGATCGTCCCCCGGCGCATAACAGGCATTTCGGCGAAAGACCAGAGGAAACTGGTCAACGCCATCAAAAAAGCGAGATTTTTGGCGCTTTTGACGACAGGCCGGGTACGGAATCGGGAAAATCGTTATTAAAGACATAAGGATGGGCCATTATGGAAATTATCTTGTCGCAGGACGTTCCCCAATTGGGGAAAACAGGCGATGTGGTTAAGGTCAAAGAAGGGTATGCCAGGAATTTTTTGATCCCTCGAAAACTGGCCGCGGTCGCCACCCCGGGGAACCTTAAGAGGATCGAACAACTTGAGAAAAAGCGTAAAGTAGAGCACGAACACCAGAAGGCCGGGGCCGAAGCGTTGGCCGAGAAGCTCAACAAGCTTTCCTGCACGGTCAATGTGGAGGTCAACGACCTGGAAAAGCTCTATGGCGCCGTGTCGGAACCTGATATTGTCAGGGCCCTGGAAGCGGAAGGGTTCAACATTGATAAACGGCAGATCACAATCGAAAAACCCATTGAAGAGTTGGGTATTTTTGAAGTCGGTGTCAAACTCCATCCTGAAGTGACGGCGAAAATACGCTTATGGGTCACCAAGAAATAAGGGTCCCCCCGCAGAACATCGACGCTGAAAAATCCGTCCTGGGCTCCTTGTTGATCGACGAAGAAGCCATTGGCTCGGCCATCGAGATCCTGGATGAGACGTGGTTTTACGAGCAGGCCAACCGGCAGATTTTTAAGGCGATCCTTGAACTTTATAATCAGCGTAAAAACGTTGATCTGATCACGCTTTCCGATAAACTCAAAAACGACGGCGCCCTTGAACAGATAGGCGGCGTTTCCTACCTTTCTTTTTTGATCGACCTCGTCCCCAGCGCGGCTAATGTCGAGCATTATGCCAATATCGTCAAAGAAAAAGGTATTTTGCGCCGGCTCATCAAAAATGCCACCAACATTATCGCTGAAAGTTACGGATCCACCGGTAATGTCGAGGAGGTCGTTGACAACGCCGAGAGACTCATCTTTGAAGTGGCCGACCTCAAACAAAGGTCGCAATCCGTCCACATCAAGGACCTCGTCAGACAAAGCATCGAAAAACTGGATTTTCTCTACCAGCGCAAACAGCATGTCACGGGGATCCCGACCGGATTTGAAAAATTTGATCACATGACCTCCGGCTTGCAGAATTCCGACCTGATCATTATCGCCGGACGCCCCTCGATGGGCAAAAGCGCGTTGGCCATCTCGATGGCGGAATACGTGGGGATAGAACAAAAACAGGGCGTTGCCGTTTTTAGCCTGGAAATGTCAAAAGAGCAACTGGTGCAGAGGATGCTGTGTTCCCAGGCGAGAGTCGATGCTCATAAGGTCAGAAGCGGGTTCCTTTCTCCGTCTGATTGGCCCAAGTTGACAGCCGCGGCCGGCCGGTTGTCCGAATCAAAAATCTTTATCGACGATACCCCGGCGATTTCAGTCCTGGAGCTCCGGGCGAAAGCCAGACGGCTGAAGGCCAACCAGGGGATCGAGTTGATCATCCTGGATTATTTGCAGTTGATGCGCAGCACCGTCCAGTCCGAGAGCCGCCAGCAGGAAATCTCGGAGATTTCCCGTTCGCTTAAAGCGCTGGCCAGGGAGTTGAGCATCCCGGTCATTGCCTTGAGCCAGCTTTCCCGGGCGGTGGAATCCCGGCAGGACCACAAACCGCAGCTTTCGGATCTGCGCGAGTCCGGGGCCATCGAACAGGATGCCGACCTGGTGGTCTTGTTGATGCGTGAAGAGTATTATAATCCCACGGAAGAGAACAAAGGCGTCGCCGATGTGCACATTGCCAAACAACGTAACGGCCCCGTGGGCACGGTGAAGCTTGCTTTCATCAAAGAGTACATGCGTTTCGAAAATCTTGCGTATGCGGATTGACACGGCATATGAATAACTTTATAATCAAATAACTTTAACCATTTTTTCTTAGGGAACAGGACACCTCAATCGTGCGATTAAGATATATTCTTTCCATTGCCCTGCTTGCCGTATTCGTTCATGCTCCCAGCCTTCAGGCCCAGCCCGCGACGCAGCCGTTGACCGCTCAGCTTGATGTCAAGGTTGTCGAATCCGCCATTGTCAAGGTTATCGACGTCCAAGGGAATAAGACCATCAGCGTGGCCGCCATCCTTTCCAAGATCAAGACCCGCGCGGGACAGGAGTATCTCCAGTCGGTCATCAGCGATGATTTAAAGCGGCTTTACAATACCGGATATTTCTCGGATGTCCGCGTGGACCGGCAGGATTATGAAGGCGGGTTGAAAGTGACCTTTTATATCGAGGAAAAACCGGTCATCGACAAGGTCACGTTCTCGAAGCTCCGGTATTTCTCCCCCAAAGTCATTTCACGCAAATTAAAAACGCAGGGAGGGAAATTCCTCGATAACAAGTCTCTCAAGGATGACGAGGACATGATCAAAGACCTCTACGCCAAGAAGGGGTTGACCCTCGTTGAAATACAAACCGAGACCGCTCCGGACGAAGTAACGCACAAAGTCAGCGTGCATTTTATCATCCGCGAAGGCTACAGGGTCAGGATCCGCCGGATCGATGTCCTTGGCAACGACAAGTACAAAGACAAGCAGATCATCAAGGTCATCAAGACCCGCGCTAAAACGTTTTTTTCTTCAGGGTATCTGAGCCAGGAAACGCTCGATGAGGATATGGAACGGATCCTTTCGTTTTACGAGCAAAACGGTTTTATCGACGCGGCCGCGGATTATGTCGTTAAAGAATTGCCGAAGGGTTTTATTGATATTAATATCAGTATTCACGAAGGCAGACAATACATGGCCGGGCATATTGTCGTGGGGGGCAATAGCGTGGTCGCCGGGAGCGAGATCCTCGCGGCCATGGAAAATATCAAAAAGGACAAAGTCTTCAGCCGCGACAAATTAAGCGTTGATATCGCCCGCATCCGGACGCTGTATTTCGACCGGGGGTATATTTTCGCGGACATCAAAGAGACGGCATCTCTGGACCCGGCCACGGGTCTGGTTGATATCAAGCTCGACGTTATCGAAGGCGGTCTCGCGTATGTCGATAAAGTCAAGATTCAGGGTAATACCCGCACGCGGGATATCGTTATCCGGAGGGAATTGCGGATAAGTCCCGGTGAACGTTTTGACGGCGAGAAATTAAAACGCAGCAAGGAGCGGCTGAACAACCTGGGGTATTTTGAGGATGTCGGCTTTGATATTGAGGACACCGGCCAGAACGACCGCAAGGACCTGGTTGTGCAGGTCAAAGAGGCGAAGACGGGAAGTTTTAGTTTCGGCGGGGGTTTTAGTACCGTCGATAAGGTGATCGGGTTTATCGAAGTCGAGCAGAGGAATTTTGATTTTGCGAACTGGCCGACGTTTACCGGCGGCGGACAGAACCTGAAGTTGCGCGCCGAAACAGGGTCTACCAGAAATAATCTATTGTTGAGCTTTACGGAACCCTGGGTTTTCGATTACCCTGTGTCCGGCGGCTTTGACGTTTTTCGCACCGAGCGCAACCGCGAAGAAGATATTGGTTACGCCTACAGCGAAAAGCGCGTCGGCGGTAATATCCGTTTCGGAAAAGAATTTTCTGAATACATCACGGGGCGCGTTTCCTACCGGCGTGAATCGGTGGCCATTGAGGACCTTGAAAGTAACGTGTCGGCCGATTTACTGGCGGAAGCGGGCACCAACGCCGTCAGCGTGGTGGGCGGATCGTTAGGCTGGGATTCCACCGACAGCGCATTTAACCCGAGCAAGGGATTGATAGTCCGCGGGGATGTTGATGTGGCAGGCGGTTTTTTAAGCGGCGACAAGGATTTTTACAGAACGCAGTTGATGAGCAGTTATTACGTTCCTTTAAAATTCAAATCTGTTTTAGAATTTCGCGGGCGGGTCGGTTTTGTGGACGCGTACGGGGATTCAGAGAAGGTCCCCATCTTCGAGCGTTTTTTTGCCGGGGGCGCCCGGAGCATTCGTGGTTATGATGAGCGGTCTGTGGGGCCCCTGGATTCAAGCACGGAGGATCCCATCGGCGGGGAGGGGCTTTTTGTGGGCAACATCGAGTACACGGTCCCTTTGATTGATTTTGTCAAATTAGCGGCGTTTTTTGACGTTGGCAACGTGTGGGCCAGGACGGAAGATTTTGCCTCGGGCGATTTAAAATCAGGGACGGGGGTGGGTCTGCGCGTGAAAACCCCCATCGGTCCGATTAATCTGGATTACGGTTATCCGCTTAACGATGAGCCGGGAGAGGACGAACGCTCCGGCAAGTTTTATTTCAGCGTCAGTCGGGGTTTCTAGTTTAAAAATAAATTATTATTAAACGGGAGTTCATATCCACCAAGGAGGATCCGATGAAAGTGCTTAAAGTGGCGGTCATTTTAGCGGCGGTGATATTTTTATTCGGGATAACACCGGCCTTTGCCGAAGATAAGGCCAAGATAGGTTATGTTGACTTGAGCCGTCTGTTTGATGAGTATTACAAGACGAAAGAATATGACAAGGTCCTCGAGACGGAACACAAGGCCTACGAGCAGGAAAGTAAAGCGAAGATCGAGAAAGTCCGCGAGGCGCAGGGGAAGCTCGCATTGCTCAAAGAGGACCAGAAAAAAGCCACTGAGGGCGAGATCGAAAAAATGAAGAACGAACTCCTGGAATATGACCGCCAGAAGAAAACAGATCTGACCAAGGAGCGCAATGAAAAGATCCGTGAAATCCTCCTGGAGATCGAGAAGATCGTCAGCGGTTACGCCGAACAAAATGGTTATTCCGTGATATTAAATGACCGCGTCCTTATCTATGCCGATAAAGGTCTTGATTTGACCGAAAATATCCTTAAGAACCTGAATGCCAAAAAGCCGGAAAAATGATACGTCCGAAAAAGGGATAATGCGCAAGACCTTGGCCGAGATCGCGGCCATCGTCAAAGGTGAGGTTGTCGGCGATCAAAATCTGGTCATTACGGGTCTTAGCGGGATCAAGGAAGCCCGACGAGGCGATCTGACGTTCATCGCCAACCCCAAATATATCCCGCTTTCAAGGACAACGAAAGCCTCCGCGATCCTGACACCGCGCAATGTCGAGGTCCCGGGTAAGTCTGTTATCCGCACGGAGAATCCTTCCCTGGCTTTTAGCCGGATCGCCTCTTTGATTTTCGAGGCAGATACTTTCTCCCCTAAAGGTGTCCACCGGACAGCTGTTATCGCCAAAGACGCAGTTATCGGCAAGAATGTCGCCATCGGCCCCTATGTGAATATTGAAAGCCGGGCTCATGTCGGGGATAACACCACAATTTATAGCGGCTGTTACATCGGACACCGTACGGTTCTGGGAAAAGGTTGCCTGATTTATCCAAATGTTACGATCCGTGAACGCGTTACCGCAGGTGACCGCGTGATCATCCACAGCGGCACGGTTGTCGGGTCGGACGGGTTTGGTTATGTCTGGGCCGACGGAAAACACGAAAAAATCCCGCAGATAGGAACAGTGGTCATCGAGGATGACGTGGAGATCGGGGCGAATGTCACCGTCGACCGGGCGCGTTTTGATAAGACGGTTATTGGCGAGGGGACCAAGATCGATAATCTGGTCCAGATCGCGCATAATGTCATCATGGGAAAGCATTGCATTATCATTTCGCAGGTGGGTATCTCCGGAAGCGTGGTTATCGGCGAAGGTGCTATCCTGGGTGGACAAGTGGGAGTGCATGGCCACCTGACTATCGGGAAAGGCGTTATAGCGGCCTCCCGCGCGGTGGTCACAAAATCGATCGCTCCCGGGCAGAAGATCTCCGGGTTTCCCGCCCGGGCGTTTCTTGCCGAACAAAGGTTTCAAGCCGCGTTACGTCGTGTCCCGGACTATATTAAAATAATCCGCGGTCTGACCAAAAGGGTCGGAGAGCTCGAGAAGAAAGTAAAGAAAAATGGTTGAACAGCAAAAGACGATCAGGCAGGAATTTTCTCTCTCCGGGGTCGGGTTGCACACCGGCTGCAAGGTCAATATCCGGTGTAAACCCGCGCCCGTGAATTCAGGGATCAGCTTTATCCGTACCGACCTTCCCGGCCGGCCGGTCCTTAAGGTAGATCCATCGAATATCCATATCGATACGGGTATCCCGCGCTGCACCTCCATCGGCAAGGGGGATGTGGTGATCCATACGGTCGAACATTTCATGAGCGTTCTTTGCGGGTTTGGTATCAGCAATCTAACGGTTGAGATCGACGCTTTTGAACTCCCCGGGCTCGATGGCAGCGGCCTGGATTTCCTTAAGGCCATCAAAAAAACCGGTATCGTTGAGCAGGGCGCCGGTTCCTCATGCTTTGAGGTCGTTGAGCCGGTGGGGGTTGAATTAAACGGGTGTTCCATTTACGTGGTGCCGGACAAGGAATTCAAGATCTCCTATGTCCTGGATTATGATAATCCGGTCTTGAAGTCACAATTCTTTAGTGCCACGATCACGGCCGAAGTTTTTGAAGAAGCCATTGCCCCCGCGCGGACATTTTGTCTGGAGAGCGAAGCGGAAGAATTGAGAAAACACGGGTTAGGGAAAGGGGCCAATTTTGATAACACGCTTGTCGTCGGCAACAATGGCGTGATCAAGAACACCGTCCGTTTCCCGGATGAATTCGCCCGGCACAAGGTGCTGGACTTTATCGGCGATCTGTATCTTTTGGGGATGCCCATCCGCGGCCATGTCTTCGCGGTCAAAAGCGGGCATACTTTGAACATACAATTGCTCAAGAAAATTCAGGAGCAAAGGCAGAGGCATCAGAAAAAGATCGCCGCGGCCGGCCCCGGCCCGGCCGTCAGGCCCTCCCCTGGCGGGGACCTCTGGCCTTCGGGGGGGGATCGAAAAGAGATCGATATCGACGGGATCATGCGCATCCTGCCGCACCGGTATCCTTTTCTTCTGGTGGACCGCGTGACCGGGATCGAACGCGGGAAACGCGGAGTCGGCGTAAAAAATGTCACGATTAATGACAATTTTTTTCAGGGGCATTTCCCCGCGCGGCCGGTGATGCCGGGGGTGTTGATGGTCGAAGCGATGGCCCAGACGGCCGGCGTTGTCATATTGACGAGTGAAGCGCATCGTGGTAAAGTAGCTTTCTTTTTGGCCATTGACAACGTTAAATTCCGTCGGGTCGTTGTCCCCGGCGATCAATTGGTGATGGAGGTAGAGGTCATCCGGGACAGACCCAAAACGGCCCAGGCACGGGCTGTCGCGAAGGTCGGCGAAGAGGTCGCCGCGGAAGCGGAAATGGTTTTTTCGTTTACGGACGCTTCATATCTGGATTAAATCTTTTTAGCGTCCATTTGACCTGGCTCAAGGCCGGGTGTAGGATATAAAACAATGGAAAATATTAATATTCATAAAACAGCGGTTATTCATCGGGATGCCAAACTGTCTTCCGGAGTGAGCGTGGGGCCGTATTCGGTCATTGAAGGCAGCGTTACGCTTGGGGACAATGTCCGTATTGGAAGCCATTGTGTCGTCACCGGCCAGACGACGATAGGCCGCAATTGCAAGGTCTATACCGGCGCGGTCATTGGCAGCGCCCCCCAGGATAAAAAATTTTCGTACGACGATAATGTTTTTTTGAACATCGGCGAGAATAACGTCATCCGTGAATATGTCACCATCAATCCCGGGACTCTCGACGGCGGCGGCAAGACCGTTATCGGCGGCAACAATTTGATTATGGCTTATTCGCACGTAGCCCACGATTGCATCATCGGTAATAATTGTGTGATGGCCAACGCCGCGACGTTGGGCGGACATGTGACCCTGGAGGACAATGCCGTCATCGGAGGCTTAAGCGCCGTGCACCAGTTCGTCCGTCTGGGAAGACTTTCCATTATCGGCGGATGTTCAAAAGTGGTGCAGGATGTCCTTCCGTTTTCGATGTGCGACGGGCATCCGGCGGCCGCGATCAATATCAACACGGTCGGATTAAAGCGCGCTCAAGTCTCACCCGAGACGATCCTGAATATAAAGAAGGCCTTCAGAATATTGTTTCGTCTGGGATTAAGCCGGGCCCACGCCATGGAAAAAATCGCGAATGAAATCGAGACCTGCCCGGAAATCGAGCACCTGGTATTTTTCGCGAAAACCTCAAAAAGAGGGTTGTGCTCCGCGCCCAATGTGTCATCGCCAAATCCTGACGATGACGTATGATTCTTATCCCCTTCGCGTTTTCCACTTATGGACAAGAAAACTCTTGGCCTGATCGCCGGTAACGGAAAGTTCCCGCTGCTTTTCGCCCAAAAAGCCCGATCCCGGGGACATCACGTCGTTGCCGCCGCCATCCGGGGAGACACCTCCTTCGCGTTAAAATTTTTTGTTGATAAATTGGCGTGGTTTAAAGTCGGTGAATTAGAAAAGCTTTTCGCGTTTTTCACGCGGGAGGGGGTCCGTGAAGTGATCATGGCAGGCCAGGTCAACCCGGGTAATCTCTTCGAGAAAAACGTCGTCTTTGACAAGGAGTTCCAGAAAGTTTTTGACGCCATCCGCGACCGCAAGGCCGATACCATTTTTTCCGCCATCGCCGACAAGCTTCAGGCCCAGGGGATCCGGCTGGTCGATTCCACGTTCTTGCTCAAGGAATATCTGGCACCGAAGGGGACTTTGACGCGCCGCGCGCCCACGGAGCGGGAATTAGACGACATTGAATTTGGCAGGAACATCGCCAAGGCGATGGGTGGCATGGACGTGGGGCAGACGGTTGTCGTTAAGGAAAAGGCGATTGTCGCCATCGAAGCCTTGGAAGGCACCGACCGGACTATCGCGCGCGGCGGTGGAATCGCCCGCGACGGGGCGGTCGTTGTCAAGATGAGTAAACCTTGCCAGGATCTGCGTTTTGATGTGCCGGTCGTGGGTCCGCATACCATCCAAACGATGATCCGTGCCCGTGCCCGCTGTTTGGGAATCGAGGCGGGCAGAACACTTCTCATTGATCGCGACCGTTGCGTACGCCTTGCCAATAAAGCGGGGATTTGTATTGTAGCCGCGTAAGTCCAAACCCGAATAATTTTTCGGGTCATTGACACCTTCTGACTTTTTCTATATAATCTTAATATTCTTTTATCTATAACTACTAGATATATTGAACTTTATGGAACTTGATGAAATAAAGAGAGTTAGGTTAGAAAAGCTCAATAACCTTAGAGCTGAAGGGTTGGACCCTTATGCCGGAGGGTTTCTTCCATCGCATACAGTTGCCCAGGCGTTAGGAGCTTTTAGTGAGGGGCAAGAGGTTGCTTTGGCAGGCCGGCTTATTGCCAATCGCAGTCATGGCAAAGTTGTCTTTGCCGACATCCAGGATCAAACCGGGAAAATACAGCTTTTCATCAAAGCGGATGCGTTAGGCATCATCAAGGATCTGGATATCGGGGATATCATCGGCGTTAAAGGGGCTTTGTTTAAAACCAAGACGGGACAAGAAAGCGTGCGCGTGGCCGAGATCCAGGTTTTATGCAAGTCGTTGATGAGTTTGCCGGAGAAATGGCATGGGCTCAAGGACGTCGAGACCAGATACCGTCAAAGGTACGTTGATCTCATCGTTAACAAGGAGGTCCGTGATCTGTTTATCAAGCGCAGCCAGATCATCCGGTATATCCGCTCCTTTCTGGACACGCGCGGCTTTTTGGAGGTCGAGACCCCGATGTTGCAACAGATGGCCGGCGGCGCGCGCGGGCGGCCTTTTAAGAGTATGCATAACGCGTATGACATGGAAGTGTTCTTGCGCATCGCTCCGGAATTGTACCTCAAACGTTTGTTGGTCGGCGGCCTCGAGCGCGTTTATGAGATGAACCGCAATTTCCGCAACGAAGGGATCTCCACGCGGCACAACCCGGAATTTACCATGCTCGAGGTCTACCAGGCTTACGGGAATTACGAGGATATGATGAAACTGACGGAAGATTTGATCAGCGACCTGGCCAGGGACATCACCGGTTCGTACAAGATCACCTATCAGGGCAAGACGATCGATTTTACGCCGCCGTGGGAGCGCCGGTCGTTCGCCAGGATCGTTGACGAAAAGTTCGGCATAAAATCCGAAGACGACGCCCGGACCATGCTCGCGAAATTGGGCGAGCATAAAGCGCATTCGATCAAAAAAGGCGACCGGCTGACGCGTTCCGGTGTGATGAAGATCGTCGAGGAGATGCTCGAGGAGGAGGAGATCGTCAACCCGGTATTCTTCACGGAATATTTCACGTTCCTGTGCCCTTTGGCCAAGACGATGCCGAGGGACCCGGGCATTTCCCAGCGCTTCGAAGTTTTTATCGGCGGCCTTGAGGTCGGCAACGCTTATTCCGAGTTAAATGATCCTGTCGAACAGCGCAAAAGGCTCACGGAAGATCTGGAAGATGACGTGGAGACGGGCAACCGGAATGTCGATGAAGATTTCTTGCATGCCCTGGAATACGGGATGCCGCCGGCCGGCGGTCTGGGGATCGGCGTTGACCGGCTGGTCATGCTTTTGACCGACGCGGCGTCCATCCGCGACGTTATTTTGTTTCCGCTTCTTAAACCCGAAGGGCATTAAGACCAGATGAATTACGAGAACTGGATCAGTTGCCGGTACCTGACCGCGAGCAAGGGAAGGTTCCTGACCTTTTTAAACGTGATCTCCGTAGGCGGTGTGGCGATCGGCGTGGCGGCCTTGATCGTGGTGACGGGGGTCATGACCGGCTTCGGGAATAATCTGCGCGAGAAGATCATCGGGACGACCCCGCACATCATGGTCGAGACTGAAGGCGGCGTCGCGGATTTCGCGGCGGTCCAAGAGCAGATCAACGGACTTGCCGGGGTGAAGGCTTCTTCGCCGTATATCCAGGGCAATGTTTTCCTGGAAAGCGGCAGCCAGGTGGTCGGCCTGGTCGCGCGCGGCATCGCTCCGGAAACGGAAAGGAAGATCACCAGCGTCGATAAATATCTGGTCAAAGGCGATTTTGCCGCCCTGGATACCGATGGCGTCATTGTCGGCAGTGAGCTTGCCAGATATTTCGGATATTCGATGGGGGATGCGATCCATATCATCGCGCCGGGATCAGGCATCGCGGGCACGGGCTGGAAACAGAACCTGAAAATAGCCGGGATATTCACAACGGGGATGGTGGACTACGATACCAATCTCATCATCGTGCATCTTAAGAAGGCACAGCAAATATTTCATCTGCCGGAGAATACGGCCAGCGGCATCGGGGTCAGGGTTGAAAATCCCAATAAGGTCGATCTGGTTAAAGACGGTATCCACGGCCTGGTCGGTTATGGGTTTGTCGTCAAGACCTGGATCGACATGAACCGCAACCTTTTTGACGCCCTGGTCCTGGAGAAATGGGGGCTATTCCTCGTCCTGACGCTGATGGTGGTGGTCGCGTCGTTTAATATTATCAGCACGCTGATTGTGACGGTCACCAGTAAAGTGCATGATATCGGGATTTTGCAATCGATCGGCGTGCCTAAAAGTTCCATAAGGAGGATTTTTACCAGGCAGGGGATTTTTATCGGTTTTTTGGGGACCCTTTTGGGGGTTTTAGGCGGCGTGGGATTAAGTTACTTTTTGCGGACATACGTCCAGGTACCCCGGGAGATTTATTCGATCGACCATGTGCCGGTCGAGCTGCAGCTTTCCGATATGCTGGCCATTATTGTCGCCGCGATGGCGATCAGTTTTTTGGCCACCATTTACCCGGCGGCGAAGGCGGCGAATTTGCAGCCGGTGGAAGCGTTGCGATATGAGTAGCAATGGGGTATTACTTGAGGCGGCCGGCATCCATAAATCGTATTGCACGCCCGGCGGCACCCTGCATGTTTTGAAAGGAATTGATGTGCACATCGGCGACGGCGAGATCGTTTCGCTGGTCGGGCCGAGCGGCGCGGGAAAATCGACCTTGCTGCATATCCTCGGAGGGCTGGATGTCCCCGAGAAGGGGACGGTGACGCTTCAGGGCGAGGAGATATACCGGCTTAATGACGCCCAGCGGGCAAGGGTCAGGAACAGCAAGATAGGGTTTATTTTTCAGTTCTATCATTTGCTTCAGGAATTTACGGCGCTGGAAAATGTTTTGTTGCCGGCGTTGATCAAATCCGGCGAACGCGACAGCGCCCGGCTGGAATCAAAGGGCAAGGCTCTTTTAAAACAAGTGGGTTTGGAAAAACGGGTCACGCACAAGCCGTACCAGTTATCGGGCGGCGAACAGCAGCGCGTGGCGATCGCCCGGGCCCTGATCAACCAGCCCGCCATTATTTTTTGCGATGAGCCGACGGGAAATCTGGATTCGCGGACGGGCGGGGAGATCATCGGACTCTTAAAGGATTTGAATGTTCAAAACAAACAGACCTTTGTAATCGTGACCCATGATGAGCAGATCGCCCGCATGAGTCACCGGATCATCCAGATGCAGGATGGGAGGCTGAAATGAAGATTTATATCAATGGTAAATTCCTTTCACGTAAAGACGCGAAGGTGTCCGTCTTCGACCACGGACTCCTTTATGGCGACGGCGTTTTTGAAGGTATCCGGTCGTATAAACGGCGCGTGTTCAAGCTGGAAGAGCATATGGACCGTCTCTATGAAACGGCCCACACGCTGATGATCCGGATCCCGCTCACCCAAAAGCAGATGATGGAAGCTATCGTGGCGACGCTTAAAAAGAACGATATTAGCGACGGCTATATCCGGGTCATCGTCACCCGCGGGGAAGGGGACCTGGGGTTGGACCCGCGCAAATGCTACGGCAAGCCCAACGTGATCATTATTACGGATAAGATTAATCTTTACGCCAGGGAACTGTACAATAAAGGTATGGCGATCATCACGGTGCCTACCGTGCGCAATTATCCCGAAGCGCTGAACCCGCGGCTCAAATCGCTCAATTATCTCAATAATATCCTCGCCAAGATTGAAGCGAACAACTCCGGCTATGCCGAGGCGATCATGTTGGACCATCAGGGGTTCGTGGCCGAGTGCACGGGAGACAACATTTTTATCGTCAAGCACGGTGTGCTGGCAACGCCCAGCCAGGGACGGTTACAGGGGATCACGCGCGACGCGGTGATCTCTTTGGCGAAGGACAGCAAGATTGCCGCCCAGGAGCGGTACATCACCCGCCATGAAGTGTATACGGCGGACGAATGTTTCCTGACCGGAACGGCCGCCGAGATCATCCCGGTTGTTAAAGTCGACGGCCGGGCCATTGGTGCCGGGAAACCCGGCGTGGTGACGCTCAGGATGATGAAGATGTTCCATTCCCTGACGGGTCAAAGCGGTGTGAAATACTAGTTGAGAGGAATTTGTCGATCATGATGTGCGATATTTGCGGCAAGAAAAAGGCGACGGTCCACCTGACGGAGATCGTTGACGAACAGATGTCGGAAATGCACCTGTGCGAGGAATGCGCGCGCCAGAAAAGCGTCCAGATGGAGCAGCAGTTCGGTCTGGCGGATCTTCTGGCGGGGTTGGCCGATTTCGGCAAGACCGCCGGCGGCGAGGCCGAGAAGGTCGATCTGCAGTGTCCCAACTGCGGCATGGCGTACGAGGAATTCCGGAAATTCGGCCGTCTGGGCTGCAGCGAATGTTATGAGGCGTTCAAGATGTATCTGACGACACTTTTAAAGAAGATCCATGGTTCCAACCAGCATTTGGGGAAAACACCGGTGCGGATGCCGCAGGCGGAGAAAAAACGCATCGAAAGTCTGCAGGACCTGCGGAACCAGTTGATGCAGGCCATCCAGATGGAAGATTTTGAAAAGGCCGCGCAGCTGCGCGACAGGATACGAGAAGTGGAAAAGCTCGAGAAGAAAGAACCCGACAAGAAAGAAAAAAAGAAATAAACTTCCATGGAACTTAACGACTTTATACATAGCACCGGACAGTGGTTGATGGGTACGGGCGCCAACGCCAATATCGTGATGTCTTCACGTATCCGTTTGGCGCGCAATCTGGCGAAAAAGCCTTTCCCCAACAAAGCCCGGAAAAAAGACCTGGTAGATATCATGGGGATGATCCAGGATACAATCGCGCAGAATGATTATTTCAAGAATTCATTGTTTGTCAAGATCAGCGAACTGGATAACGTCGACAAGCAATTCCTGATCGAACGGCATTTGATGAGCCATGAGCACGCCGCTAACCCCGACGGAAAAGGTCTGGTTGTTTCCAAGGAAGAGATCCTGTCGGTGATGATCAACGAGGAAGATCACATGCGCATCCAGGTCCTGAAATCCGGTTTTGACCTGGATGAGACCTGGAAGATCGCCGACACCATCGATGATTCCCTCGCCCAGAAACTGGATTTCGCGTATTCCAGCGGCTGGGGGTATTTGACCGCCTGCCCGACGAACACGGGGACGGCGATGCGCGGCTCCGTGATGCTGCATCTGCCGGCGCTCGTGATGACCAAACAGATCAGCAAGGTCTTGAACGCCATCTCGAAACTTAATTTCGCCTCGCGCGGTTTTTACGGCGAGGGCACGCAGGCGAGCGGCAACTTTTACCAGATATCCAACCAGGTCTCGATGGGCCACAGCGAGCAGGACGTTATTCAAAACATCCATGGTCTTATCTGCCAGGTCATTGAGCAGGAGGAACAGGCCCGGCAGGCGTTGATCTTGCAGAACCGTCCTGTCTTGGAAGATAAAATTTTCCGTTCGTACGGGGTTTTAAAAAACGCGCATATCATCTCCAGCCAGGAGACGGTAGAGTTGCTTTCGATGGTGCGCGTGGGGATCGATCTTAATATTATCAAAAATGTCGACCGTCATGCCATCAATGAGCTGTTTTTGATGATCCAGCCGGCCCATCTGCAGAAGCTTGATGGGAAGAAATTGTCGTCGGCTGAACGGGACACCAAAAGAGCTAGTCTTATCCGCGAGAAATTAGGAGGGTAGTATCATGTTCAACAGATTCACCGAAAGAGCGCGCAAAGTGATCGTTTACGCCAAGGAAGAGGCGCGGCGTTTTAATCATGATTATATCGGCACGGAACATCTTTTGCTGGGACTTGTCCGCGAAGGCGAAGGTGTGGCCGCCGCTGTGCTGCAGAAATTGGGCATTGACTTGGAGACTATACGTATCGAAGTCGAGAAGATGGTCCAGCCCGGTCCGCAGACGCAGGTGCTGGGGGACATCCCTTTTACGCCGCGTTCCAAGAAAGCGCTGGAACTTTCCGCCGAGGAAGCGCGGGCGCTGGGGCACAATTATATCGGTACCGAACACCTTCTTCTGGGGTTGGTCAAGGAAGGCGAAGGCATGGCGTACCGCGTTTTGTTGAATCTGGGACTGGACCTGGCCAAGCTGCGTAATGAAGTGATGGAATTATTGGGCTCCGGCATCCCCGGATACGGCGCGCAGGAACCAACTAAGTCCGATAAAACGCCCGCCATCGACGCGTACGGCCGCAATCTTAACAAACTCGCGAAGGAAGGCAAGCTTGACCCTGTGATCGGACGCAAGGAAGAGATCGAACGTATCTTGCAGATATTGAGCCGGCGCACCAAAAATAATCCCGTGCTTTTGGGCGAAGCCGGGGTCGGGAAAACGGCTATCGTCGAAGGGCTCGCTCAAATGATCGTCAAAGGCGAGGTCCCGGAAGTTTTGCGGGACAAGACGATCGTCGTCCTGGACCTGGCGCTGATGATCGCGGGGACCAAATACCGTGGGCAGTTCGAAGAGCGCATCAAGGCGGTCATGGATGAGATCAAGCGCTCCGGAAAACTTATTTTGTTTATCGATGAGCTGCATACCTTAGTCGGCGCCGGCGCCGCCGAGGGCGCCATCGACGCGGCCAATATCCTCAAGCCCGCCCTGGCCCGCGGAGAGATCCAGTGCATCGGCGCGACGACCCTGGATGAATACCGTAAATATATCGAGAAGGATGCCGCGCTCGAGCGCCGCTTCCAGACGATTATCGTCGAGCCGCCGTCGGTGGAAGAAGCTATCCAGATCCTCAACGGTTTGCGCGATAAATACGAGGCGCATCACCGCGTAAAATTTTCCGATGAATCGCTCGACGCGGCCGTGCGTCTTTCGGACCGCTATATTTCCGGCCGCGCGCTGCCCGACAAGGCGGTGGATGTCCTGGATGAGGCCGGGGCCCGGGCGCGCTTAAACGCGATGGTCGTCCCTGACGGGATGAAGGAGCTGGAAGAAAAGATCGAATCGTTGAAAAAAGAAAAAGAATCGCATATCAAAAGTCAGGATTTCGAAAAGGCCGCGCACATGCGCGATGTGGAGCGCGAAACGCGTACCGAGCTTGAAGAGATCAAAAAGAAATGGTCGGAGGAGCGCGACAAGGCGACACTCGTTATAGGCTATGAAGACGTGGCCAAGATCGTTTCCCAGTGGACGAAAATACCGCTGGTCCAGCTCGAAGAGGAAGAAACCAAGAAGCTGCTGAAGATGGAGGATTCCCTGCACAAAGTCGTCATCGGGCAGGAAGAACCCATCAACGCCATCGCCCGCGCGGTACGGCGTTCCCGGGCGGGGATCAAGAATCCGCGCCGGCCGATCGGTTCGTTCATCTTTCTGGGACCGACGGGTGTCGGGAAGACGTTGCTGGCGCAGGCGCTGGCTGAATTCATGTTCGGCAGCAAGGATTCCCTGGTGCAGATCGATATGTCCGAGTATATGGACAAATTCAACGTGTCACGGCTTATCGGCGCTCCGCCGGGGTACGTGGGCTATGAAGAGGGCGGGCAACTGACCGAGAAAGTGCGGCGCAAGCCTTATTCCGTTATTCTTCTGGATGAAATCGAAAAAGCGCATCCGGACGTTTTTAATATCCTCTTGCAGGTTTTTGAAGAGGGGCGTTTGACGGACAGCCTTGGGAGGAAGGTGGATTTCCGCAATACCATCATCCTGATGACCTCCAACGTCGGGGCGGATATGCTGCGTAAACAGGGATCATTGGGATTTGTCGCCCCCAAAGAAGAAGTCACTTATGAGCATATGAAAGACCGTCTTCTGGAGGAGGTCAAGAAAACGTTTAAACCCGAGTTCCTGAACCGGGTCGATGACATTATTGTCTTTAAGTCGCTCACCAGGGAGAATCTTCATGATATCGTTGAGCTGGAGATCGCCGATGTGGTCAAGCGCCTGAAGGACCGACACATCGCTGTACAACTTACGAAAGACGCCATGGAGCTTCTGATCGAAAAAGGTTTTGATCCCGTTTACGGGGCCAGACCGCTTAAAAGGACGATCCAGCGGCTCCTGGAAGACCCCATGGCGGAAGAGCTTCTTCTGGGGCATGTCAAGGAAGGCAGCAAGGTCAAGGTCAGCCGTAAAGATGAACAGCTCGTTTTTGTATGATGGATCCATGAGAGAGGCGGGGCGCTTGATGACCGTGAAAGTTTTGGCAGGCGTGTGTTCGTTCGCTTTGCTTTCTGCCCCTTGCGCTTTTGCCAATGTCGTGATCAACTTCCATGGCCGGATCGATCTTGTCCAAAAACAGTTTGATGTTACGCTGGACTTCCCCGGGAATTTCGCGGATGCCGCTCCGGGAAAACTGGAGGACAAGCGACCCTCTGTTGCCATCAGCGGCGTGAAACTCTCCGATAAGGATTACCGTTTTTCCCTCACCATCGATCATCTGCGCACGCCCGTTTTTGACCTTTTGAGCAGGGTCGAAAGTTCCGTCGAGGTCGACCCCCGTCCCCCGGATGAAAGCGCGCCCGCGGTGCGCGGCGAGATATGGAGCCGGAATTCCCTCGTCGATTATAAGCCCATCCATGAATTGACCGGCCAATTTGAGATCAAAGACAGTCAATTAGTGTTGAAATCCGTGTCTTTGGGCAATTTGAGCTGTGATGGATCGCTGGATCTGGTTTATCCTTACAAGATGGACATGAAGGTCCTTCTGCATGATGTCGCGATGGAGGATTTTCTGAATTTCTGGGTCAGGGGCAAAGATTACAAATCTTTTGGTGCCGTCTCCGGCGAGATCGGTGTTTCGGGCACGTGGGACCGGATCGGCCTGCGGGGCAGTCTGGAAAGTCATGACGGATATGTCGAGGAACTGGAGTATAACAGCATCCATCTTAACGCCAAGGGCGTTTATCCGCGGTTGAACATCGGGCAATCGACGATCTCGAAGGCGGACGGGTTGAGTTTTACGTTCTCCGGCCCCGTTGACCTTAGCGACCAGGAGAATTTCAGGAAGCAGATCGGCGCGCTTGTCCTGGCGCCGCTCGTCAGCGGTTCGGCCTCCGAGAGGGAATGGACGATCAAGCGTTTGGACCAGCCCAACTCGGGATCAACGAAGATCAAATATCTTTTGCGCAAAGACGACAAACTCAATGAATCCTCCGGCATGATCGGCGTTGAACAAACGATGAATTTTTAGCTCGGTCCGCGGCTATGTGGAATTATTTTAAATCATTTTCAGGCGGTGTGGTTTCCCGGCTTGTCCTTTATACCGGGGAACTCGCGGTCCTTTTCGGACAAACCACTTATTTGTGCTTCGTCCCGCCGTTTAAGGGCGGACGGATCCTCATCCAGGCCAAACAGATCGGTCCGGGCAGCTTTTTTATTTCAGCGCTGGTCGCGTTTTTTATCGGGATGATCATGGCCTTGCAGATGGCTTACCAAATGACCAAGCTGTCCGCGGAAATTTATATCCCCAACGTCATCGCGGTTTCATTGACCCGGGAACTCGCGCCCGTTCTGACGGCACTGATCGTCGCTGGCCGCGTCGGGGCCGGCATCACGGCGGAACTGGGCTCCATGACGGTCACCGAACAGGTTGAGGCCCTCAAGGCGTTTGCCGTCAACCCGGTCAAATATCTCGTCGTCCCCCGGTTTTTGGGGCTTATCCTGATGTTGCCGGTGTTGAGCGTTTTCGCGGACCTCATCGGCATCATGGGCGGGTTCGTCATCTGCGTGACCAAGCTTTATATCAGCCCGGCGCTGTATTTTACGATGATCGCCGAATCATTGGCGATCAAGGATGTCCTGACGGGGTTGTTCAAGACGATCTTTTTCGGCGCCATCATCGCGCTGGTGGGGTGCCACCAGGGGTTAAACGTCCGCAGCGGCGCGGAAGGCGTTGGAAGGGCGACCACGGTCTCGGTTGTGGCATCGTTCATCCTGATCATCATGGTCGATTGTTTGTTCACAACGCTTTTTTACTTCGTATTGCACGTATAATGATCGAGATAGCGCATTTACACAAATCGTTCGGCAACCACGTGATCCTCAATGATTTGAACCTGACGATCAAAGAAGGGGAGACGAAGGTCGTCATCGGCCGTTCGGGGACGGGCAAAAGCGTCCTTCTGAAAAACATCATCGGGATCATGCGCCCCGACTCCGGGTCGATCAAAATCAACGGCGTGGAAGTCACGGATCTCAACGAGCGGGAGTACAACAAGATCCGCATGCAGATGGGGATGGTCTTTCAGGGCGGGGCCCTGTTCGATTCGATGAACGTCGCCGAGAACGTGGCGTTCGTCCTGGATGAATTCATGAGCGTGGACAAAAAAACGGTCCGGGCGAAGGTCGAGCGGTCTTTGGGGATGGTGGGTTTGTCCGGCATCGAGGGGATGATGCCGTCGGAATTAAGCGGCGGGATGAGAAAGCGCGTGAGCCTGGCGAGGGTCCTGTGCATGGAGCCGAGGATTATTTTCTACGACGAACCGACGACCGGGGTCGACCCGATCACGTCGGATGTTATCAACAACCTGATCGTTGACCTGCGCCATAAGCTCAAGGTGACCTCTATTGTGGTCACGCATGACATGAATTCGGCGTATAAAGTGGCGGATAACATCGTGATGCTCTATCACGGCCAGGTGGTCGCCGAGGGGACACCGAAAGAGATCCAGGGCACGAAGCACCCCGTTGTCAAGCAGTTCATTAACGGTGAGGCCAAAGGTCCTATCACGGAGAACGAAAACCTGATTTTTGGATACACGGACTAACAAACGTAACAAACGGAGATTTATATGCCCAAAGAAAAGAGTCTCGAATTCAAAGTCGGTTCTTTTGTCCTGCTCGCGTTGATTGGTTTGGCCGTTTTTATATTTTCCATCACAGACTCCCCGATTTTTGAGGGCGGCAAGACGTTCAAGGCGGTCTTTAACTTCGCCAACGGCTTGAAAAAGAGCGCGCCGGTCCGCATCGCCGGCGTGGACCAGGGGATCGTCCAGGAGATCAACTTGTTCTTTGACCCGAATGTCCGCAAGACCAAGGCCGAGATCGTCCTTTGGGTTAAAAAAGACGTCCGGATCCCGAAAGATTCTACGATCATGATCAACCAGCTGGGGCTGATGGGAGAGAAATATATCGAGATTACGCCGGGAAACGACATCGATGAATTTCTCCAGGATGGGCAAGTGATCGTCGGGATCGACCCCATCGCCCAGGAAGCGATCGCCCAGAAGGTCATGGAAGTGGCCTCCGGCCTTGACAAGATGATCAGTGACGGGAAAACCAAAAACTCGATCAGCGCCACGCTGGAGAATTTAAGCCTGGTGACCGGAAACTTGAGAGATATCACCTCGAGCGTCAAGGATGGCAAGGGAACTTTGGGCAGGATCCTCTATGACGAGCGGTTGTACGACGACCTGCAGGGGCTCACCGCGGACCTGAAGGCGAACCCCTGGAAACTTTTGTACCGGCCTAAAAAATAGAATTTTCTAAAATGAAGACTAAAACACTTTTTGTCTGCCAAACTTGCGGTACGCAATCTCCGAAATGGACGGGGCGGTGCCCTGGCTGTCAGAACTGGAACACGTTTGTCGAGGAAACCGCGCCTTCCGCCATCGAAAAAAGGACAGGGGTCGTGTTCAAAGACGATCCGGTCCTGATCAATGAAGTTCCCGCGGAACAAAAGGAGCGCTGGACGACGGGCATCAGTGAGTTCGACCGCGTCGTCGGCGGCGGTATCGTGCAGGGTTCGGTGACGCTCATCGGCGGCGATCCGGGGATCGGCAAATCCACGCTTTCTTTGCAAGTCGCCTCGGCCTTGAGTCAAAAAGGCCGCAAGATCCTTTACGTCAGCGGCGAAGAATCCGTCCAGCAAACCCGGCTGCGCGCCGAACGTCTGGGCGCGGGTAAAAATAAATCTCTTTATATCGTCAACCAGGTCGACCTCGATGTTATTGTTGGATACATCGAGAAGATGACGCCGGAGGTCGTGGTCGTTGATTCCATCCAGGTTTTATACAGCGGGGAGATCGCCTCTTCGCCGGGGAGTGTCAGCCAGGTGCGGGATTGCGCGGCGATCCTGACCCATCTGGTCAAGACCAAAGGCATTTCCCTGTTTCTCATCGGCCACGTCACCAAAGACGGGATGCTGGCCGGCCCGCGGGTGCTGGAACATATCGTCGATACGGTCCTGTATTTTGAGGGGGAACGCTATTCGATGTACCGGATCCTCCGTGCGACCAAAAACAGATTTGGCTCCACCAACGAAATCGGTGTTTTCGAGATGGCCTCGGCGGGTTTGCTCGAGGTTACCAACCCGTCGGAAATATTTTTATCCGAACGCCCGCACAACAGCTCCGGGTCGGTGGTGGTGCCCATTATCGAAGGGACGCGGCCTTTCCTGGTGGAGGTCCAGGGGCTGATCAGCCGTTCGAGCTTCGGGGTGGTCCGTCAAAAGGCGCAGGGTTTCGACGCCAACCGTCTGGCCATGCTCGTTGCCGTTTTAGAAAAGCGTCTGGGGTTAAATTTGCAGGATAAAGATATTTTTTTAAACGTCGTCGGCGGCGTCAGGCTGATGGACCCGGCGGCGGACCTGGGCGTTGTGGTCGCGTTGGCCTCCGCTTTACTCGATAAACCCGTCGCCTTTGATACGGCCATTCTGGGGGAGGTCGGGCTTTCGGCGGAGGTGCGCAGCGTCCCGCAACTGGCCATCCGCGTCCAGGAGGCCCGGAAGCTGGGGTTCAAACGCTGCGTCGTTCCTCAAAACAATTTGAAAATGAACAAGGATCTGGATGTCCGCGCGATCAAGATCATCGGCGTGGAAACGGTCAAGCAGGCCCTGGAGGAGTTGACATGACGCTACTTTTCATCCGCAGCTTATTCGTCATCATGAGCGGTGTCGTCGGATATTACATCGGCATCCTTGTCCAGTATCCACTCCTGGGGGCGGAATTCGGTTCTTTAGGCGGCCTGGTGATCATTTTTATTGAAAACCGGCTCCAGCGCGTTTCCGTCAAAGGTTTATCCAGCATGGTCTTCGGCCTCCTTTTGGGCATCTTCATGGCCAAATTGCTTTCCGACATCATTTCTTTGTTGCCGCTGGGAGAATTCATCCATTCCATTTCGCGGGTCGTGCTGACGCTTGTTTTTTCCTATTTCGGGGCGGTGATGGCGTTGCGCGGCAAGGACGAATTTAGCGTGATCATCCCTTACGTGCGTTTCAAGCGCCAGGATGTGCGCGGTGAGGATATTTTGCTTGATACCAGCGCCGTTATCGACGGCAGGGTTGCGGACATTTACAAGGCGAATTTTTTGTCGGGGCGCCTCGTTGTGCCCCGCTGCGTCCTTCAGGAACTGCAAAAGATCGCGGACTCCCCGGATGACATCAAGCGGGAACGCGGCCGCCGCGGCATGGAATTGCTTCGTCATATGCAAAAAGATCCGGATGTCGAAATCCATATCCATGAGGATGACTTGCCGGATATGGCCGGCGTGGATGAGCGGTTGATCAAACTCGCCCGGATGATGGACGCGCGCGTATGCACGACGGATTTTAACCTGGGCCGCGTCGCCGCGTTGCAGGGGGTCGAGGTTTTGAACATCCACGAGCTGGTCAACGCGGTGAAATCCGTCGTTTTGACCGGTGAAAGGCTTGAGGTGAGGCTGGTCAGAGAGGGCAAGGAACCTGACCAGGCCGTCGCTTTCCTTGAAGACGGCACGATGATCGTCGTGGGCGGCGCCCGGGAACTGATCGGCAAGAAAGCCGCCGTCGTTGTGACGTCCGTCTTGCAGACGCAGACCGGTAAAATGATCTTCGCCAGGGTTGAGAAATGACGATAAAAGCCATCATCGCCGCGGGCGGTTTGGGGACGCGTTTAAAGACGGTCCACCCCAAGCCCCTGGCCATGCTCAACGGCAAGCCGCTCCTTGCCTATAGCGCGGAGGTCTTCGACAAGTCCCCTTTGATCGACGCCGTTATCATCGTCACGCATGAATATCACGTTTTGGACGTGGAGGACGTGGTCAGGCATTACAACTTTCAGAAGGTGCAGCGTGTCGTCATCGGCGGCGAAACGCGTTCCGCCTCCGTTTATAAAGGACTGGAGGAAGCGGGGGAGAAGGCGGATATCCTGGTCATCCACGACGGGGCCAGGCCGCTCATCAAGCCCCAGACGGTCCAGCGGGCCGTTGAGCAGTGTAAACTCCACGGCGCGGCCGTCGTCGGCGTCAGGGTCAAAGCGACGATCAAAAAAGTCGATCCCTCGGACCTGTTCGTGCGCGAGACGTTAAACCGCGCTGAATTGTGGGAGGTCCAGACCCCCCAGGTATTCAAACGGGAAATTCTCTGGAAGGCCTACGCGCAAAAAGGGACGGAAGACGCCACCGATGACGCGGGCCTGGTTGAACGTCTGGGCGTCCCCGTCAAGGTCGTTGAGGGTGATTACGATAATATCAAGATCACGACCAGCGAAGACCTGATTTTAGCCGAAGCATTCTTCAACGCCCGCGCGAGTATCCCCGTATAGCCATGCCTGACAGAATAGGAATAGGTTACGACATCCATCGCTTCGTGAAAGGGCGCAAGCTCATCCTTGGCGGCGTGGCGATCCCGCATCCGGAGGGGTTAGACGGGCACTCGGACGCCGATGTGGTGCTGCATGCCGTCGGTGACGCGCTTTTAGGGGCGGCCGGCAAGGGGGACATCGGGGAACATTTCCCTGATACGGACAAAAAATACAAGGATATCTCGAGCCTGATCTTGCTGGGCCGGGTGTATGAGCTGATTGCCGGGGAAGGTTACCGGGTGGGCAACGTGGATGTGGTCATCCAGGCCGAGGCGCCGAACCTTAAAAGCCATAAGCCGCGCATGAAAGCCGCTATCGCGAAAGCGTTGCATATTGACGGGGGCTTTGTTAATATTAAGGCCACCACCAATGAAGGGCTTGGAGCGGTGGGCCGCGCCGAAGGAATCGCCGCCTTCGCGGCGGTGATGTTAACTCGTCAGAGTTAACCCTGAGCGCAGTCGAAGGGTTGACCAGGGAGAAGTAACCATGACGTTTCTTTTTACGCTTGTTTTGATCTTTGCCGCGTGGGCGCTGATCATCCTCGTGTTTTTCAGGGCGGAGATCCAGTCCACCAAAGAGAGGGATCCGGCCGCCCGCGGGATCGCGGAGATCGTGCTTTTATACCCGGGGCTGCACGCGGTCGTGGCCCATCGCATCAACCATTTCCTGTGGAAAATGAAGGTACCGCTTCTGCCCAGGGCCTTATCCCAGCTGACGCGTTTTTTGACCGGCATCGAGATCCATCCTGGAGCGCAGATTGGCCGGGGGCTTTTCATCGACCACGGTATGGGCGTTGTCATTGGCGAAACATCCATTGTCGGGGATAATGTCACGCTTTTCCAGGGGGCCACCCTGGGAGGGACCGGCAAGGAAACCGGCAAACGGCATCCGACGATCGGCAACAATGTCGTCATCGGTGCCGGCGCCAAAGTCCTGGGCAATATTACCGTCGGCGCCAACAGTTACGTCGGCGCCAACGCGGTCATTATCCGGGACGTCCCCTCCAACGCCACGGTGGTGGGTGTCCCGGGCCATGTCACCAAACAAGAAGGCAAAAAGATGGACCTGATGATGGACCACGTCCATACCTCAGACCCTGTGATGCAGCATATGAAAGACCTGATCCGGCGGGTCAAAACACTCGAGGACAAGACCTCGGCGCGATAGATCTGTTCTTCATTGATCCCTCATGACGATCCGTATTGTTAATTCTCTGACCAGGAAAAAAGAAGAGCTTGTGCCTGCCTCGCCGCCGGGCGGGCCATGCGGCGGCAAGACCATCCGCATGTATTCCTGCGGGGTGACGGTCTACGACCGCTGTCATATCGGGCACGCCCGAAGCTTGTATATTTTCGAGGTCATCCGCCGTTACTTGAAGTATCGCGGCTACGATGTGCGCTTCGCGCGCAACATCACCGATGTTGACGACAAGATCATCAATAAGGCGCGGGAAACCGGCAAGCGGTTCGAAGAGGTCGTCGCGGAGAACATCGCCGCCTACCAGGCGGACCTGAAAAGCCTCGGCATCCCGCCGGCGGATGTCGAACCGCGCGCCACCGAGAATATCCCGGAGATGATCAAGGACATCCAGGGCTTGATCCAGAAGGGATTTGCGTATCCGGCCGACGGCGAGGTGTATTACGACGTGCGCAAGTTCAGGGAATACGGAAGGCTTTCCGGCCAGAGCGTCGATAAAATGATGGAAGCGGTGCGCATTGAGCAGGACGAAAAGAAAAAGGACCCGCTGGATTTCGCCCTTTGGAAGAAGTCCAAAGAGGATGAGCCGTTCTGGGAAAGCCCCTGGGGCCGCGGACGGCCGGGCTGGCACATCGAATGTTCCTGCATGAGCTTAAAACATCTCCAATGCGAGACCCTCGACATTCACGCCGGCGGGCGCGATCTGATCTTTCCCCATCACGAGAACGAGATCGCCCAGGCTGAACCTTTAACGGGCAAACCTTTCGCCAAATACTGGATCCACCACGGACTCCTTACGATCCAGGGACAGAAAATGGCCAAGTCGCTGGGGAATTTTATCACTGTCCAGGACGCGTTAAAGAAATACAGCGTCGACCAGCTCAAGATGTTCTTCCTTTCCTCGCATTACGCGAGCCCGATCGATTTTACGCCGGACAAAATGGAAGAAGCGCGCCGGGCCCTCCAGCGTTTTGAGGTCCTGTTCACGCGTGTTTCCCGGATGAACATCCCGCCCACGCAGGAAGCGCAAGAGATGGATTTTATCGGGGAACACCTGGAAAAGTTCCTCGAGGCCATGGACGATGATTTCAACACCCCCAGGGCCATGGGGCATTTGTTCGATCTGGTCACGGCGACGAATAAATTCATCGACGCCGGTCAGGACAAGAGGGATTATGCCGGCATCGTTGAAGAGGCGGCCGCGACGGTCACCCGGTTGTGCACGGACATATTCGGGTTGTCGTTGTCCCGCGCCGCGGCCGCGGCGGGTCCGAAGGAGGAGGAGATGGAAGGCCTTTTAAAACAGCGCGAACAGGCCCGGGCGAAAAAAGATTTCAAACGCTCCGACAAGATCCGCGACGCGCTCAAGGAAAAAGGGATCATTGTCGAAGATACCAAAGACGGGCAAGTGTGGAGGCGCGCTTGAAGGGCAGGTTCATCACGTTCGAAGGTTCGGAGGGTTCCGGAAAAAGCACCCAGATCGGGCTGGTCGACCGCTATTTGAAACGCAAGGGACGGAAAGTTTTGTTCCTGCGCGAGCCGGGCGCGACCAGGATCAGCGAACAGGTCCGCCGCATCCTTCTTGACGTCGGCAGCGCCGGGATGAGCGACGAATGCGAAACGCTGTTGTACATGGCGGCCCGGGCGCAGTTGGTGCGCGAGAAGATCATCCCGGCATTGCGCGAAGGGGTGGTCGTTCTTTGCGACCGCTTTCTGGACTCGACGGTCGCTTATCAGGGTTACGGCAATGGTGTCGATATCGGGTGGATCAAAGAGCTCGGGCGGTTCACGACCGGCGGCGTCACCCCGGATCTGACGTTTTTTTTCGACATCGACGCGAAGAAAGGCCTGGGCCGGATCCGCCGTCCCAAAGACCGCATCGAGCGGCGCAGCATTTTGTATCATGACCGGGTGCGGACGGGATACCGGACGCTGGCCCGTCAGGAACCCGGGCGGATCAAGTTGATCAAGGTGGACGGCAACAAGGAAGAGATCCATTTGGTCGTGCGTAAACACATTGATAGTTTATTGGGTTTATAGAGTTGATTGGGTTTATTGGGTTGACAACCCAACGAACTCAATGGACTCAAACAACTCACATGAATATTGAATTCAATGAAAACATTTTAAAACGTTTCGCCGCCCTCGAGAAGAGGGGGCTTCTGGCGCACGCGTATCTTTTCACGGGCCCGGCGCATATCGGCAAGGCCGCGACCGCCTTGGCCGTGGCCGGGTCCTTGAACTGCGAGAACAAAAAAGAGAGTGATGATGCGTATTTTTGCGGCCGTTGCCTGCCGTGCCTGAAGATCAATTCAGGCAACCACCCGGATGTCCACATCCTTCAAGTGGCGCCCGGGGAGTCGATCAAGATCGACGCGGTCCGTGAACTTTTGGCCCAGGTCAGGCTGCGGCCCTTTATGGCCGAAAAAAAGATCTTCATCATTCACAATATCGAAAATCTCACGACCGAAGGGGCCAACGCGTTGTTGAAGACTCTTGAGGAGCCGTCCGCGAACAGCCTGCTGATCTTGACCACGGCGGTCCCGGAGCGGGTTTTGGAAACGGTCAAGTCCCGCTGCCATGTGGTGCCCTTTGTCCCGGCGTCCCAAAGAGCGCTTGCGGCCCGGCTGGTCCAGGACTATGATGAGGACAAAGACCAGGCCCACTTTCTGGCCTATTTTGCCGAGGGGTGTCTGGGCAAGGCGCGGCGGCTTAAAGAAGACCGTCTGTGCGCGGCCAAAGATGAGATCATCGACCGGTATATCCTCGGGCGCGAGCGTGAGGCGCTTATTAAAACAATCGGAGCCGACAAAGTGAAAACCAGGGAATTCCTGGATATTCTTTTAAGCTGGATCAGGGATTGCATGCTGGTCCGGACCGGGGTCAAGGACGCCCGGCTGGTGCACGCCGGCCGGATCCGGGAACTACAGAACTTTCAACGGCGGTTTTCTTTCGAGGAATTGACCGGCATCCACCGGGAAACGGTCAACGCGTGCCGGCTGCTCGTCGAAAACCTTAACGTGAAGATACTGCTGTCGATCATAGGAGAAATGTTATGGGCAAAATAGTGCAAGTCCAGCTTGGCGAATACCGCGACGTGGATTATTTCGAGCTTAACGACGTCGCCTGCGAGCGCGGGGATTACGTGATCGTGGAAGTCGACCGCGGGTCGGAGTTCGGCCTGGTCGTCTCCCATGTGGGCGCCATGTGCCCGGCGAAAACGGAACACAAACCCCAGGGCCGGATCTTGCGCAAAGCCACCGAAGGCGACCTTAAACAGATCGCCAACAACCGCACGAAGGTGCAGGACGCCGTCGATAACTGCGTGCGCAAGATCAACGAGCGCAATCTCCATATGAACATTGTCAAGGCCGAATACACCTTTGACGCGAGCAAGATCATCTTTTCCTTCCTGGCCGACGGCCGCGTGGATTTCCGCAACCTTGTCAAGGACCTGGCGAAGGTGTTCCGCGTGCGCATCGAACTCAAGCAGATCGGCGTGCGCGACAAGGCGAAGATCGTCGGCGGCTACGGGATCTGCGGGCGGGAATTTTGCTGCTCTTCCTACATGAAGGGATTCCACACGCTCTCCATCAAGATGGCCAAAGAGCAGGGACTGCCTTTGAACCCCTCGCGCATCTCGGGGGTGTGCGGGCGCATCAAATGCTGCATGGCCTACGAATTCCAGGTGTATAAAGAACTTTCCAGAGACCTGCCCTCGGTCGGGGACAAGGTCGCTGTGGGGGAAGGCAAGGGCAAGGTCATCGACGTCAACATCCTCAAGCGTCTGGTGACCGTCGACGCCGGCGAAGGCAAGATCATCAGGACCATCTTCGAAAAAGCCGTGGCCGGTTGATCTTGTTTGCCAAGCGATTTTTCTGAAGCCACGGGGCCCGCTCCGTGGTTTTTAATTGTTTCAATCCTGTTACGTTTGCAGCAAATTTGTTACATCAGGAACCCTGATGAAAACTCAAAAGTCCAGAAATAATAGACGCTGGTTATCGCGAAAGCAATTGAAAATGGAATCTGAAGCGGCCCGGGTAGTTTCGCTTAAGGTCCTTCGAGAAATGGAGAAATTGGACGATGAGTGCAACGGGCCAATTTCGTCACATGTGACGAAATTGTAGTGTAAACTTGAATTCCGCAGACGTCTGCGGAATTGCCCGCGGCAGGGGCGGGGGGGAATCGGCCTGGAAAAAGGTACGCGTCCCCGGAATTGCCCCGGAATTGCCCCGGGAATTCCTCAGGGTAAACGAAGTAAACATGCCACCTGGCACGTTTAACCTAACGGAGGGTATCCATGAAAAAGCCGTCTCTTGGATTGATAATATTCAGCAGCGTTGGAATTTTATTAGGCCTTGGTCTTGCATATTTATGTAGGTCATCTTTTAATGCTATCCGTATCAGTTATTGGCGACATAGCAGTACCACCCATATCAGCGATTGGTGGTGGTGGCTACCTTTTTTAGGAGTGATTTATATTACGGTTAATATTGCAATATTATTTTTATATAATTGGGCGCGAAAAACTATTCTTGTAATTTCATGGTTATACATTGGCTTAAATATAACAAGTTTTCTGATAGGTTTCCCGTATCGCGGTCAAGCTTGCATAGGGTTATTTATATTATCCCCCCTGCTTTTATATAGTATCATTGCGGTCATTTATCTTACTATGAGGGAAGTTAAGGAACGGTTTATTCAGAAAGCGTATTGAAAAAAGGTTCTAGGATGCGCGGGTGGGAAAACAAAACGAAAACAAAACGAAACAAAACGTGCTATGCACAATTAAAGGGGACAGGGGGACAGCAGTTCCGAGCAGTCCCGGGGACCGTACCGATCTGTCCGGAATGATTCATTAGGTATATGCCTCCAGAACGGCATGTTCTTTAGACGGGCTGGAGGGAATTTAACAGATATCTGTTGAATTCGCCAGCTAACTGGCGAATTAACACGAAATACGAGCGGCGAAAATGTGTTCTAGATTTTATGTGACAACCCCGATCTATTACGTCAACGATAACCCGCACATCGGGCACGCGTACACGACGATCCTCGCTGATGTCTTGGCGCGGTATCATCGTAACGAGGGCGACGAAGTCTTTTTTCTCACCGGGTTGGACGAACACGGCCAGAAGGTCCAGCAGGCGGCGCAGAAGCGCGGCGTGCCGGAACAGCAGCATTGCGACGAGCTCGCCCCGAGGTTTTCCAATCTTTGGAAGAAGCTGGAGATCCGCAACGACGATTTTATCCGCACCACCGAGCCCCGCCACGTCAAGGCTGTCCAGGCCGCGCTTCAGAAAGTGTATGATAATGGTGATGTTTATTCAGATGAATACGAAGGCTGGTATTCGGTCGCCGATGAGCGGTTCATCACGGAGACGGAGAAAGAGTCCGGCCACTTCCGTGATGTCAAAAGATTAAAAGAGCGCAACTATTTTTTCAAGATGAGCAAATACCAGCAAAGGCTCATCGAGCACATCAGCACCCATCCGGAATTTATCCAGCCCGAGCACCGCAAGAATGAGATATTAGGTTTTTTGCGTCAGCCCTTGGGAGACTTGTGCATCTCGCGGCCCAAATCGCGCATGGGCTGGGGCATCGAGATCCCCTTCGACAAGGATTACGTCACCTACGTCTGGTTCGACGCGCTCATCAACTACATCACCGCCGCAGGGTATTTGACGGATGAGGAAAAATTCAAGAAATGGTGGCCGGCCTCGGTCCACCTGATTGGCAAAGATATCCTGACCACCCACGCGGTCTATTGGCCGACGATGCTGTTTTCCTTAGGGCTGCCTCTGCCAAAAACCATTTTCGCTCACGGCTGGTGGCTGATCGGTGAGACAAAGATGAGCAAGTCGCTGGGCAATGTCGTTGACCCCTTGAGCCTCGTTGATCAATACGGCGTTGACCCGGTGCGTTATTATCTGATGCGCGAGATGGTCATGGGGCAGGATGCCAATTTTACCCTGGAATCTTTTATTAAACGCTACAACAGCGACCTGGCCAATGACTTTGGGAATCTTTTAAATCGTGTGAGCGGTCTCATCGGAAAATATTTTGACGGTTGTGTCCCTAATGAAGGTCAGGCGTGGGCGCCAGATAAGGAAATCAGGAAGGTAGCCGACGGGCTGGCCAAAAGAATCGAAGAGTTGATCGATGCTATGCGTGTCCATGAAGCCCTTGAGCAAGTTTTGGTGTTGATCCGTAACACGAACGTTTATATGGAGCACCAGGCTCCCTGGAAAGAAGCGAAAGAGAATTTAGAGAGAGCGGGTACGATCCTTTATACGGCCACGGAAGCGCTACGCATCAGCGCGGTCCTTCTTTCGCCCGTTATACCGTCCAAGGCGCAAACGGTTTTGGAAACTTTGGGCGCGGTGGGCACAGAGCCGCGCTGGGGACAACTTAAGGCAGGGACAAAATTACAAAGTCATGACGCGCTTTTTCCCCGCCTGGACGCGCAGGGCAAGATCATAACGAAAGAAAATAAGTAAATGTCTATTCAAACGATCAGTTGGGTCAACGGTCACGTCAAGCTCATCGACCAGACCAAACTTCCCCACAAGCTGGAGTATATCCATTGCCGCGACGTTAAACGGCTGTGGCAGGCGATCCGGCGTTTGAGCGTGCGCGGCGCGCCGGCGCTTGGTGTGGCGGCGGCTTTCGGAGTCCTGCTGGGGATCAAATCTTTTTCCGGCAACGACCGCAAGCGTTTCCTCAAGCACGTTGAACGGGTCAGCGGTTACATCGCCACCTCGCGCCCGACGGCGGTGAATCTCTTTAACGCCCTGGCGCGGATGAAACAGGTTATTCAACGTCATCCCGGGGTAAGCGTTGCGCAGCTGAAGAACATTTTGAAAAAAGAGGCGCTGGCGATTTATGAGGAGGACCGTAAACTTTGCCGCAAAATGGGGGATTTCGGCGCCGCGCTGATCAAAAACGGCGCCTCGATTCTGACGGTGTGCAACGCCGGGGCCTTGGCGACCGTCGATTACGGGACGGCCTTGGGAGTCATGTACACGGCAAGGAAACAGGGTAAGAAATTTCAAGTGTACGCCTGCGAGACGCGCCCGCTGTTGCAGGGCGCGCGCCTGACGGTATGGGAACTTTTGCGTTCCGGCATTGATACGACTTTGATTTGCGACAACATGGCCGCGACGTTGATGAAGCAGGGCAAGATCGACGCGGTTTTCACCGGCGCGGACCGCATCGCGGCCAACGGCGACACGGCCAACAAGATCGGCACGTATATGCTGGCGGTCTTGGCCAAACATCACGGGGTCCCTTTTTACGTGGTCGCCCCGCAATCTACTTTTGATCTCGCGATCGCCGACGGCAAACAGATCCCCATTGAAGAAAGAAGCAGGGAAGAGGTCCTGGGTTTTGGCGGCTGCCCGACGGCGCCGCGCGGTGTCAACGTCTACAACCCCGCCTTCGACGTGACGGACCACAAGCTGATCACGGCGATCGTGACGGAGAAGGGGATTATCCGGCGGCCGTTTTACACGAACATTAAGAAAATATTCAAGGTCAGTCGTAAGGGGTAAGTCGTAAGTAGTAAGCAATAAAGAAAAGATTTGAAGAAGTTATGATTTTGTTTTTTTACTTACGACTTATAACTTACGACTTACGACTAAAATATGTTTACAAAGTTATCCCAACTTGGCGAATTCGGGTTGATTGAGCTTCTTAAGAATTGTCGAGGAAGCGGCGCGGCCGTTGTTGAGGGCCGTAAACCACGTGGGGTTTACGGCCATGAACCCTATGTGGTTCATGGCATCGGCGATGACACGGCGGTTGTGCCGCTGGATGCCCGGAGGTATCTTCTCTTAACGACGGACATGCTCTTGGAGGGCGTGCACTTTGAGCGCAAGGCGCCGCCGCGTTTGATCGGGCGCAAGGCGCTGGCGTGCAGTATCAGCGACATCGCGGCCATGGGCGGGGTGCCGCGTTACGCGCTTGTGTCGCTGGGTGTCCCTGGGAATTTGTCCTGGACGTTTGTCCGGGACGTGTATCAAGGGATGGACGCGTTGGCGCGTCCATTCGGCGTTGCCATCGTCGGCGGGGATACGATCAAAAGCACGAAGGTCGTGATCAATATTGCCTTGACCGGCGAGGCCGGCAAAAGTGATGTCGTGTACCGAAGCGGCGCCAGGGCAGGCGATCAGATTTTTGTGACCGGCCCTTTGGGGAAATCTTTATCCACGGGCTGGCACTTGAAATTTACTCCGCGGCTTAAAGAGTCGCGGTATCTGGTCCGCCACGTCAAGCCAACAGCCATGATTGATATCTCCGACGGCTTGGCGGCGGACCTGGGGCACATCCTGGAAGAGAGCAAGGTCGGCGCTGTTCTAGAGGAAAACGAAATTCCGCGCCGCGCCGGCGCCAATGTACGCCAGGCGCTTTACGACGGTGAGGATTTCGAGCTTTTGTTTACGGTTCCCCGCCGGAAGGCCGCCTTTTGGGGGCGGCAAAAACAATTCCGGTTTTATCCGATTGGAGAGATCGTCCCCCATGCCAAAGGATTATTGTTAAAGAATAAAACCGGCGCGCTGGCAAAGATTGAGCCCCGCGGTTATACCCATTTCTGATGAAAGCCATCAACGTGTTATCGAAGAGCACGGACCAGACCTTGCGCCTTGGCGAGCGGCTGGCAAAGCATTTGCGCAAAGGTGACATCGTGTGCTTGGAGGGCGATCTGGGCAGCGGCAAGACCACACTGATCAAAGGTATCGCCCAAGGATTGAAGATCGCCCCGGAAAAAGTCAACAGCCCGACGTTCGTTTTGATGAACGCGTATCACGGCCGCTTGCCGCTGTACCATTTTGATCTGTACCGCCTGGAAGCGGTCCATGAGATCAGCTCCATCGGCTACGAGGAATTCCTTTACGGCGACGGGGTCGCCGTCATCGAATGGGCCGAGCGGCTTGGACAATTGATGCCGAAAGAATATCTACGCGTTGAACTAAAGCATAAAGGCGAGAATGAACGTTCGATCAAGCTTTCCGCGGTCGGAAAGCGGTATTTGCATGTTATTCGCCATTCACCATCAACCATCAACTATTAACCGTCTTATGAATATTTTAGCCCTCGATACTTCCAGCAAACATTTCAGCCTCGCGGTCGCGAAGGACGGGAAGGCGCTTTATTCCCGCGGCATCTTTCTTCAGAAGGTCCTCTCCGATTCGATCATGCCGGCGATCCAGGGGATATTAAAGAAGGCCGGATTGACGCTGGACCAGATCGACGGGTTTGCCGTTGGGCTTGGGCCGGGATCATTTACCAGCCTGCGGGTAGGGCTCTCGACGGTCAAGGGGCTGGCCTTCGCGCTTAAAAAACCCGTCGTCGGCATTTCCAGCCTGGATGTTCTTGCTCTTAATGTTAAAGAAGATGGTCAAATTTGTGTCGTCTGCGATGCCAAGCGGAATATGGTCTACGCGTGCCTTTATCAGAAAAAAGGAAACGAGTTAAAAAGAAAGAGCAAATATTTATTGGCGGATATTAAGGATGTGTTAAAACAAATAACAGGTGAAGTAATATTTGTCGGCGACGGCGTGCCGCTTTTCCGTGAGACCATTGAAAAGGCCGCCGGGATCAAAGCGCGCTTTGCCGATGAAAAACAAATGTACCCGCAGGCGAAGCATCTGGCAACCCTGGCCCTGAAACGGTTTGAGGCGAAAGACTACGACGTGGCGGAAACCCTTGTTCCGCTGTATTTGTACCCGGAGGACTGCCAGGTGCAGAAAAGCAGAGAGTAAGAGAGTAGAGAGTGGATAGTTATGATATACTTTGCTTAAGCAATTCAGAGCAAGGAGGAGCTATGATAAAGATCAGAGAATTAGAGAATGATGTATTGAGTTTGCCGGAGAAAGCTTTCGTTCGGTTTAGCGCGTGGTTTCATAGGGTTGAGGCTGAAAAATGGGACAGGAAATTTGAAAAGGATGTTTGTTCAGGAAAACTGGATCGTTTCGGCAGCAAGGCCTTGAAAGATTTTGCAAAAGGGAAATGCAAAGAATTATGAGGCATTTTGCCAATCCTTCCTTCCGGGATTGCTATTACAAACTCCCCGCCAATATTCGACAATTAGCCGACAAAAATTTTAAACTGCTTAAGGAAAATCCTCACCATACATCTTTACATTTGAAGAAAGTTCGTAAGTATTGGTCAGTGAGAATCGGCATGCAATACCGCGCTTTGGGCATTGAAAGCGAGGAAGGGGCAGTGAGGTTCTGGATAGGCGCTCACGCGGAGTATGACAAGCTGGCGAAATAGTAATTTCCGGTGCGTGCCGGAAATTGGGATCAGTTACGCGTCCCCGGAGAACTCGTGTCCGGGAAGATTGCCAGGTAACTCACAGAATGGCAAGAAATTGAAATGAAAGGGCGATGGATTCCATGAAGAACAAAAATCGTATTGTCTTGTGTGCGCTGTTGATGGTATTTGCCGCGTGGCAAGGGACAAACTCATTTGCTTTGGAAAAAACCGACAAGGATTCAGTCGTGGAAGGTAACCATCAGTTCACCTTTGATCTTTATTCCCGGGTGGGGAAAGACGACGGCAACCTTTTCTTTTCTCCTTTCAGCATCTCGACGGCTTTGGCAATGACCTGCGCGGGGGCCAGGGGAAATACCGAAACACAGATGGCCCAAACCTTGCATTTTTCTTTAGGCCAGGGGCGCTTGCATCCGGGGTACTCCGTGCTCATGCAAGAGTTGCAAGCTGAACCAACCCAAAGCGGTTTTGAGCTTTCTATCGCCAACGCCCTCTGGGGACAGTCCGGGTATGAATTCCACAAGGAATTTATTGATATCACCAGGGATTATTATGACGCCGGGTTTAAGGAGGCGGATTTTGTAAAGAATGCAGAGCAGGCCCGCGCGACTATCAACAGATGGGTCGAGGAAAAGACCAGGGACAAGATAAAAGAATTAATCAAGCCAGGCATCTTGACGGATCTGACGAGACTGGTCTTGACCAACGCTATTTATTTCAAGGGTAAATGGATGTCACAGTTTAAAAAGGAAAGGACCGGGCTGGAGCCGTTTGAGTTAATGAGCGGAGAAAAAGTCGAAGTTCCGATGATGAGCCAGACCAGAGAATTTCATTACTCCGAGGACGAAACGACGCAAGTTCTTGAGATGCCTTATGAGGGGGGCAAACTATCCATGGTGGTTCTTCTTCCCAAAGAAAGGAAAGGCCTCAAAGAACTTGAAGGTTTGCTCAAAGCGGAGAATTTTAATCATTGGGTATCGACATTGCAGAAACAAGAAGTTATTGTTTCACTGCCCAAATTCAGGATGACCTCCGAGTTTCTCCTAAGCGAGGCGCTCAAGTCTCTGGGCATGACAGACGCGTTTGACGCGGCGGCGGACTTTTCGGGGATGACTCCAGACCCGGTGGGTTTATACATCTCCGAAGTGATTCACAAGACCTTCGTGGATGTGAATGAGGAAGGGACTGAAGCCGCGGCGGCCACCGCTGTGGTTGTGAGGGCTACCGCTGCATTGTTGGAGTTTAGGCCTGTTTTTCGCGCCGATCATCCATTTATTTTCATTATCCGCGACAAGAGTTCAGACAGCATTTTATTTATCGGCCGGGTTATGGACCCGCGTTAAGGACACAGACTAAACACGAGGAATCGATGAATAGAAGTTTAACTTGGGCGCAGATTGATTTAAACGCCATTCGGCATAATTTCAGGGTTCTCCGGCGGTTGGCGGGCAAGACGAAGATACTCATCGTCATCAAGGCGGATGCTTACGGCCACGGGATGCCGCCTATCGCGAAGCTGTTGGTCAAAGAGAAGGTGGATTTCATCGGGTTATCGAATCTGACGGAAGGGGTCGCTTTGCGTCAGACCGGCATTCGGACGCCGGTCCTTTTGTTTGAAACGACCCTTCCCGAACAGGCTAAAGACATTGTCGATTACGATCTGACCCCGACGGTATGTAGCCTTGAACTGGCTCGGGCGCTGGATAAGTACGCGCGGCAACAGGGGCGGCTGGTAGACATCCACGTCAAAGCCGACACCGGCATGGGGCGGTTGGGGGTCTGGCATGAAGAGGCCCTGGATTTCATAAAAAAGTTAAGCCGCCTGAGGAATTTGCGGGTCCAGGGGATCTGCACCCATTTCCCTTCGGCGGATACGGACCGCGCCTTCACGCAAAGACAGATCCAGCAACTGACCAGGCTCGTTCAAAAGATCAGGGAAGGTGGGTTGGCCGTTCCTTACGTCCACGCGGCCAACAGTATGGGGCTGGCTGGATATCCGAATAAGATTTTGAATCTCGCCCGGCCGGGACTGATGCTTTACGGCCTGTATCCGCGTCCGGGATTAGAGAAGAAAATTGCCTTGCGTCCGGCCATGAGCGTCCATTCCAGGATTATTTTTTTGAAGAGAATAGAGAAGGGAAGAAGCATCAGTTATGGCCGCACTTTTATCGCGCGCCGTCCGATGACGGTCGCTACTCTGCCGATCGGCTACAGCGACGGATATCTGCGCGGATTGTCGGGTAAGGCCGACGTTTTGATTGGTGGCAAGCGTTGTCCTGTGCTTGGCCGGGTGACTATGGACCAAATCGTCGTTGACGTTTCAAAGATCAAGAATCCACGCCTGGGAATGCCGGTTGTTATTTTAGGAAAGCAAGGGGAAGAGGGCGTCTGCGCCTATGAACTCGCCCAGCTCGCCCATACGATTCCCTACGAGATCGTCTGCAGTCTTGGAAGCCGCCTCCCTAAAGTATACAAAAGGGTTAATATTCACGATTTTAATGTAGGGTCAAGGGGCAAGGAACAAGGGTCAAGGAATAAGAAACCTTGACCCCTGACCCTTGCTACTTGCCCCAAGCATAGATACTAAGATGAGTTCTCAATGATCGCCGCCAACGGTGTGACATTACAATACGGGAAAAGACGCCTTTTTGAGGAGGCGAATATCGTCTTCTCGAAAGGTAACTGCTATGGCCTCATCGGCGCCAACGGCTCTGGCAAGTCCACGTTCCTGAAGATCCTCTCCGGCGAGATTGACCCGACGGCGGGCAAGGTGACAGTCACCCCCGGCGAGCGGATCTCCACCCTCAATCAGGACCAGTTCGCCTGCGATGAATATCCGGTCTTGACCACGGTCATCATGGGCCACGCGGAACTTTATAAGGTGGTCCAGGAAAAAGACGCGTTGTACGCGAAGGCCGATTTTTCAGATGCCGACGGGATGCGGGTCTCGGAGCTCGAGGGAAGATTCGCGGAAATGGACGGCTGGAACGCGGAAGCCGATGCCGCCAAACTTTTAAGCGATCTGGGCATTCCGGAGAATCTGCACAGCCTTCAGATGAAACAGCTTGAGGCCAGCCAAAAGGTGCGCGTGCTGTTGGCCCAGGCGCTGTTTGGCAACCCCGATATTCTTCTTTTGGATGAGCCTACGAACCAGCTCGACATGGAAACCTGCATGTGGCTGGAGGAATTTCTCTGTAACTTTGAGAATACCGCGATCGTCGTTTCCCACGACCGACATTTTCTGGACAATGTCTGCACGCATATCGCGGACATCGATTTCGGGAAGATACAGCTTTATCCGGGCAATTATACCTTTTGGCTGCAGTCAAGCCAATTGGCCTTGCGCCAGCGCTCCGAGGCCAACAAAAAGATCGAAGACAAGCGCAAAGAATTGCAGGAATTTATCGCGCGCTTCAGCGCGAACGCCTCCAAATCCAAACAAGCCACGTCCCGCAAAAAAATCCTGGAGAAACTGACCGTCGAGCAGATCAAGCCGTCGTCGCGCAAATACCCGTATGTGAACTTTCAGTTCGAACGCGACGCCGGCAACGATATCCTGGATATCCGCGATCTGGGCAAGTCCGTCGACGGCCAGGTGATGTTCAAGAACCTGACCGTGCATGTCAATAAGGGCGACAAGATCGTCTTTCTGGGCCGTAACGCGCTGGCCAAGACCGCGCTCTTCCAGATCTTGACGGGTGAACTGGAACCCGACAGCGGCAGTTTCAAATGGGGCGCGTCCACCAGCCGGGCGTACTTTCCGAAGGACAACAACAAATACTTTAGTGCTGACCTGAACCTTATCGACTGGCTGCGGCAATATTCCAGGGAACAGGACGAGAATTTTGTGCGCGGGTTTCTGGGGCGCATGCTTTTCTCGGGGGAAGAATCGCTCAAGAAGGCGGGCGTCCTCTCCGGAGGCGAGAAGGTACGCTGCATGCTCGCCCGGATGATGCTCGTCGGACCGAACGTCGTCGTCCTGGATGAACCGACCAACCACCTGGACCTGGAGTCGATCACGTCTTTAAACGACGGGCTGGAACGCTTCAAGGGGACCGTGCTTTTTTCGTCCCACGACCATCAGTTCATCCAGACGGTCGCCAACCGGATCATCGAGGTCACGCCCCACGGACACATCGATATCCAGGGCACGACGCTCGATGAATTCCTCGCCGATGAGAACATCAAGGCCCGACGCGAGGCGCTATACAAGACGGCCGAAGAGCATGTCGGATAAGATTTATGGCGAATAAGAAACCGGTGTACATCCTGGGCATTTCCGCTTTTTATCACGACAGCGCCGCCTGTCTGGTCAAAGACGGCGAGATCATGGCCGCGGCCCAGGAAGAACGCTTTACCCGCAAAAAACACGATGAGTCTTTCCCCGCCAACAGCGTTGCCTATTGTCTGCAAAAAGAGGATATCACCATAGCTGACGTGTCTTATGTCGCGTTCTATGAAAAGCCTTTTTTGAAGTTTGACCGTCTTCTTTTGACCTATCTTTCCTACGCCCCCGTCGGGTTGAGATCGTTTCTTAAGGCCATGCCGGTGTGGCTCAAGGAAAAAGTATTTTTGAAAGATCTGGTCGCTGAAAAGCTCAATTACAGCGGGGAGATCCTTTTCCCGGAACATCATGAATCGCACGCCGCCTCGGCGTTTTTTCCGTCGCCATTTAAAGAAGCCGCCATCCTCACCCTTGACGGGGTGGGGGAATGGACAACGGCCAGTTACGGCGCGGGCGAGGATAACCACATCGAACTTTTGGCCGATATAAAGTTCCCGCATTCGCTGGGGTTGTTGTATTCGGCCTTCACGTATTACGTGGGGTTCCGTGTCAATTCCGGTGAATATAAGTTGATGGGGCTCGCCCCCTATGGTGAACCGAAATATGTCGATCTGATCAGGGACCGCTTGATCAATATTAAATCCGACGGCTCGTTTCGTCTGAACATGGAATATTTCAATTACTGCACGGGATTGACCATGACCAACGAGCGGTTTCATAAATTGTTTGGCCAACCACCGCGCAAGCCCGAAAGCGAGATCCAGACTTTTCACATGGATATCGCCCGGTCCATTCAGGAAGTGACTGAAGAGATCATGGTCAAAGCGGCCTGCCACGTCCATAAAGTCACGGGTAAGGATAATCTTTGTCTGGCCGGCGGGGTCGCCCTTAATTGTGTGGGTAACGGCAAGATATTGAAGAAAACTCCGTTTAAGAACATTTGGATCCAGCCCGCGGCCGGGGATGCCGGCGGGGCGCTGGGCGCGGCGTTGCTGGTCTGGTATCAATATCTCGGGAATGCGCGCCATGCCGACAACCGGCAGGATTTTCAGAAAGGATCGTTTCTGGGACCGGATTATTCGCGCGAGATCGAGGAGTTCGTCAAGACAAAGGCGCTCCCTCATGAGCGTCTTTCCAGCGATGCGCTTGCGAAACGTGTCGCGGAGTTGATCAACGACCAAAAGGTCATCGGGATCTTCCAGGGCGGTATGGAATTCGGGCCGCGCGCGCTGGGAGGCCGTTCGATCATCGGTGATGCCCGTTCGCAGGAAATGCAAACGACATTGAACTTGAAAACCAAGTTCCGTGAGTCGTTCCGACCGTTCGCCCCGGCGGTCCTGGAGGAAAAACAACACGAATATTTCGACTGGAAGCCCGGCACCAAAAGTCCCTACATGCTTTTGGTCGCGCAGGTCAAAGATGACAAGCTCTTGCCGAACGTCGATGCAAGGGCGCGGGGCCTCGCCCGGCTGAAGGTCAAGCGTTCGGTCCTGCCGGCGATCACGCACGTGGATGGGTCGGCACGGGTGCAGACGGTCTCCAAAGAAACGAATCCGCTTTTTTACGGTATCTTGCGGGAATTTGACGCCTTGACGGGTTGTCCCGTCGTCATCAACACTTCTTTTAATATCCGCGGCGAACCGATCGTGTGCTCGCCGGAAGACGCTTACCGCTGTTTTATGTGCACTAACATGGATTATCTGCTGATGGGGAATTTCTTGTTCGAAAAAGAGAAACAGCCGGACAAGGACAAATACAAGAAAGAGGATATTTCCACGATTCTGGACTGACCATGAATAGCACGCAGAAAGAACTTAAAACATTCGGTTTCGGGTTGGCCTTGATCATCGCCTTCCTGGTTTTAAAGGGTCAGGCGGGCCTGCAGGTTTCCTTTATCGTCTTTGTTCTGTCCCTCGGGGCCATTTTGTTCCTTATCGCAAAATTGTTCACGCACGGCTGGGCGTATCATCTGGTTTATTGGGGGTTCTACGCGACGATCGCGCAACATGCTCTTTCGGGAGGCATAACGGGAGGGCGTTTGGTTTGGCTGGTTATTTCCACGGTACTTTATTTAATCGCTTTTCTTAAGCCACAACTTTTACGAAAGATTTACGATGTTTGGATGAGGGTCGGACACAAGGTCGGGGGACTGGTCATGATGGCCGTTCTGACGCTGGTTTTTTTCGCGATATTTTTCCCGGCAAGCCTCATTCTTAAAATGATGAAAAAAGATTTCTTGAGCCGGACCATCGATCCAAAGGCCGCAAGTTATTGGCATTTGAGGACTCGAGGGTCTTCCGACGTGGGGCGCTATAAAAACCAGTTTTAAATAACGAGGATATTTACGACAGGAGGTAGCTGATGTCCAAAATCTCTATTCTAAAAGAATTGTGGGAGTTTTTGCGGGTCAGAAAGAGGTTCTGGCTGGCGCCGATCATTATTATCCTTGTTCTGCTCAGCATCCTGATGATCTTCGCGCAGTCTTCCGCCGTCGCGCCGTTTGTTTACACGTTGTTTTAAGAAAATAAATGTTGACTGTTGCCTGGGATATGTTATATTTTCGTTGTAACAAACGCTGAAGGGTGAGCGAGGAAGCTTCCCTTCAGAGGATTCAGTGAAGAAATTTCAGGACGCGGAAGCCCTGAACCAAAAATGGTTCAGGGTTTTTTATTCGCCGCAGCGGCGGCGAATAACCCAGGCGATTGATTCATCCCGAAATATCAAGATTCCCGGGATGAATCAGCCGGGGGTGAGCCTATAGGCATAGAAGCCCGATATCCCAATGGAGGATGTCGGGCTTCTATTTTTAAGGAGGCCGGAAGATGCAGAAACGATTGGTCGTGATCGGCAACGGCATGGCAGGGGCGCGGGTGGTGGAGGAGATCCTCAACCGCGCGCAGGGGATGTTTAAAATCGTCATGTTCGGTGCCGAGCCTTACGGCAATTATAACCGGATCCTGTTAAGCAATCTGCTTAATCAGTCCCAGCGGCCCGAGGAAATTTTCCTCAACCCCCTGACATGGTACCGCGAAAACGGCATTTTCCTTTATGCCGGGGTGAAGGCCGTCAGGATCGACACCGCGCACCGTTGCGTGGTGGGGTATCCATTGCCGGCGGAGGTCAACGCCTATGATTTTTCTGACGGCCTTTTCGACAGAGACGCCGTCGTCACAGAACCCTACGATCATATCATTATCGCCACCGGCTCGCGCCCGTTTGTTCCGCCGATCGAGGGGCAAAACTTGCCCGGGGTATTTTTGTTCCGCACCATTGACGACTGCCGGCGTATCGCCGGATTCGCTCATGGCTGCCGCAAGGCCGCGGTCATCGGAGGAGGCTTGCTGGGACTGGAGGCCGCGCGCGGATTATTGACGCACAATGTGGAAGTCACCGTCGTGGAAGCGGGCGGCCAGTTGATGCCCGCCCAGCTGGATGAGGAAGCCGGCCAGATGCTCAAACGCACCATGGAGGCGATGGGGATCACCGTTGTTGTTAACGGCCGGACAAAGCGCGTCCGCGAGGAGGACGGCAAGATCACGGGATTGGAATTTCAGGACGGCACCGCGATCGACGCCGATATGGTCGTCATCAGCGCCGGCATCCGCCCGATCACCGAGGTCGCGCAGGTTTCCGGGGTCACTGTCAACAAAGGTATTGTCTGCGACGACCAGATGCGCACCAATGTCCCGGAAATCTTCGCTTTGGGAGAATGCGTGGAGCACCGCGGGAAGACTTATGGCCTGGTGGACCCGATTTGGGAACAGGCCAGGGTGCTGGCGGATGTCATCACGGGGACTAACCCCCGGGCGCGGTATGAGGGTTCAAAGACCGCGACGAAACTGAAAGTCATGGGCGTCGAACTCGTTTCCATCGGCGCCAAAGACGCGGAGAAGCCCTCCGATGAATTGGTCGTTTACCGCGAACTCAAACGCAATATTTATAAAAAAGTCGTCATCCGTGATGAAAGGATCCTTGGCGCGATCCTCCTGGGGGACACCGGATACGCGGACACGCTCATGCGGATGTTCAAGGCGGAGCAAAAGGTCCCGGAGAACCCGTCGGAACTTTTGTTCGGCGCCGTTTCGGGGGAGGCCTTCTTGAACGCCGCGGACCTGCCCGACAACGCGCAGATCTGCAATTGTAACGGCGTGTGTAAAAAAGAGATCGTCGATGTCATTGTTAACGATCATTGCCAAAGCGTCTCCGCGGTCGGCGCCAAAACAAAGGCGGGCAAAGGCTGCGGTTCCTGCCGCGGCATGATCGCCCAGATCATCGAATCGTGCGTGGGGAAGGTCTCCTATGACGCTTCGGAACATTATTACGTGCCGGGGATCCCTTTGGAAAAATCCCAGCTGGTCGCGCAGGTCCTGGCGAAGAAATTGAAATCGGTCAGCGCCGTGTTCGCGGCCCTGGCCGACGGGAAAGAGGACGCGGACAGCAAGGCCGGCCTGGCGTCACTTTTAAAAACTCTTTGGCCGGGCGAATATGAAGACGAGCGTGACGCGCGGTTCATCAACGACCGCGTGCACGCCAATATCCAGCGCGACGGGACGTTTTCCGTCGTCCCCCGGATTTATGCCGGGGTAACGACGCCGGATGAACTGATGCGCATTGCCCAGGCCGCCGTCAAATACCAGGTCAAAATGGTCAAGATCACCGGCGGCCAGCGGATCGATCTGTTGGGGATCAAAAAGGCGGATCTGCCGGCGGTCTGGAAAGAGCTGGGGATGCCCAGCGGCCACGCGTACGCGAAAGCTTTCCGCACCTGCAAGAGCTGTGTCGGGACGGATTTCTGCCGTTATGGCCTGGGAGATTCCATCAAACTCGCCCAAAGGATCGAACGCCGATTCCAGGGGATCGAATCGCCGCACAAGATGAAACTCGCCGCGGCCGGGTGTCCACGCAATTGCTCTGAGGCCTATGTCAAGGACATCGGCGTGGTCGCCATCGGCGAAGATAAATGGGAAATTTACATCGGCGGCGCGGCCGGCGGCACGGTGCGTAAAGGCGACCTCCTTTACACGGCGCGAGGGCATGAGGAGACGGTCAGGGTCATCGGGCGGTTCATGCAGTATTACCGGGAGCACGCCAAATATCTGGAGCGTACCTACGGGTTTGTGGAACGCGTCGGTATCGATGTTTTGAAAAATATCCTGGTGGAGGATTCCCTGGGGATCTGCGCCCGGCTGGACGCGAAGATCCAGGAGGCGGTGGACGCTTACCGTGATCCCTGGGGGGAAGCGCGCGAGCCGGCGTATGAGCACCAGTTCGAGGGGCCGCGTTTGGTCGAGGTCTTGCGGGAAACCAATAATAATGGATAGGTAACGGTTATGGTTACGAAGCCCGTTTCGTCATTGGGTGACGGTTAGGTCAAAAAATGACGAATACCGTTACCTTTACCGATACGGGCATCGTTACCTTAACCCTAAGAATGAAAAGAGAATCACTATGAGAACTTCATACCTTGTGAATCTTGGAAATGTAAATGATATCCCTCTGGGGCAGGGCGCCTGTTATATCGTCAAAGGAGCAGAGATCGCGGTTTTTCGCGCGCGCGATGGCAAAGTTTCCGCTATCGAGAACAGATGCCCTCACCGTCAAGGTCCGTTATCGGAAGGTGTGGTCGGTAACGGCAAAGTCGTTTGCCCGTTGCACGGTCATAAATTTGATCTTGCCTCGGGACAAGGCAATGAAAAGCATGAATGTGTGCGCGCCTTCGAGGTCCGGGAAGAACGCGGAGAAATCATCCTGGATTTTTCTGTGAGCGGGTTACTCCCGGAAGGGAAAAAGGATTAATTCAGCGACTTGGTCTCGATGATGGTCATGGCCATCATCATATCTGCACAATAAAGATTTTTTCTGCAGGGTTCCTTCCATAACTGTTTGTTTCCCAGTAAGATAGAACTAAAACAATATAACCCGTCCACGGACCCGTTCCGGACAGGCCCCGTCCAGAACCCGTCCGGACTTGTTACCCCCACCTTGTTATTCGCGAAAAAATATGTTATTTTTGCCGTAGTTTGATTCGATCACGCAAAACTATCCCAACTCCGCCGAAGGCGAACATCGGGGAAGGATCCTATAATGCGCAGGATAGCCAGTTACCGAATCAGTAAGAACTTGTGGGACCGATATGCCCGTTTCTTAGCCGCGCCAAGAGGCGGGGTTTTTTACGGTTTCTTTTCGTTATTATTGTTATCCACATTTCTTTTGACCGCCGGATTTGCCCAGCAAGTTCAACCCGTCGTTTCTTCGCAACTTCAAGAGTATATTAGCATTGGAGATAATTGTAATCCCTTCCAGCCGGCAATGCGTGCGGTGTATATGGAATATTATTTACTCTGGTCGCGCACCCCGCAGAATCCGGTCGGTGATCCCCAAGGGTATTGGACAGGTTTTGTGTTTCGAGCGGCAGGCAATGGACCGGCCACCATTATTGCTACAGGGGGCTATTCAGGTGGCAGCCATATCAAGACATTGATTTATTGTGTTGTCCCGGAACCGTTCATTGCGGCGGCACGCGCTCAAGTCCTCGCGGAGCAATGGCGCGCTTTTGGAGATTTTCGTTTTCCCAACGGCACAACGCAAAGGATTTTCTCTAGTTACGCCCAACTCCCTCCCCCCACGCCCGATGAGATCCTCGCCAAACCACAGTTGATCGCTTTGGAAAACATGAATTTGACCCCGGATCCCATCAATGCCGCAACAGGGGAGATGTTCGTTCTTGCCGAGGACTTCGCGGTGAAAGGCCGCGGGCCGGTCTTGGAGCTCTCCCGCACGTACCGTTCGCAAACGGAGTTCAGTGGTCTCTTTGGGTACGGCTGGCGCAGCGCTTATGACGTCAATTTAACGGAAGATACGAACGGCAACGTGATCATTTTTGATAAAGACGGGGTGGGACGGTACTTTGAGCCTGATACAGGCGGCGGTTATACAGCTTCTCCGGGCAATCACGACACGCTGGTCAAGAATCCCGATGGAACTTTTACGGTCACCGACAAACACGGCACCGTCGCCAATTATAACCAGGATGAGCGGATGTCAACGATGGCTGACCGTAACGGGAATACCCTCACCTTTGTCTTTGATCCTGCGGGAGACACCTATATCGAAGATGCCGGAGGACGAAGAATTACATTAACCATCGATTCTAATGGCAGGGTCCAATCGGCCCGGGACCCCGCGGGCCATGTTGTTCAATATACATATGACGGCAACGGGAATTTGACAACGATCACGGATGCCGCCGGCAATATCACGCGTTATCTTTACGATGCCAACCACAATATTACTGAAATGACCAACGTTAACGGCCATAAAACTTACTTTGCCTATGATAGTGAAGACCGGGCCGTCATGAATTGGCAAGACGGGGATGTCAACAAAGTCACGTTAAGTTTTGACAGCGATACACAGACAACGGTTACCGACGCTTTGGGACACGCAACCGTGTATGGATTAAACGGGTACGGCTTGGCGACCTCGGTGACCGATCCTCTGGGCAATACGACAACAACGGCTTGGGACGATAATCTCAACCGCACGGCAACAACCGACGCCCGCGGCAATACGACTTCTTTTGAATATGACAGTAAAGGAAATTTGATCAAAATGACCGATGCGTTGGGGCACGAAACAGGTTTCAGCTATACACAGGGATTCAGTTTGCTTGATTCTGTTGCCGATGCCTTGGGCAACATAACCAATTATGCTTATGATGTCAAAGGGAACCTTTTGAGCCTCACCGACGGGTTGGGACATACAACACAGATGGCTTATGATACTCATGGCAATATGACGAGCACAACCGATGCCCTCGGGCATACTGGTCTTTTTGAATACGATGTCTTTGGCCAATTGGTCAAAACAACGGATCCGCTTTCCAGCGCGACATTACTCGCCTGTGATGCCGTCGGCAATAACGTGGCGGTCACGGATCCCAAAGGTGCTAGGACAGAATTTGTTTACGATGCGCTTAACCGCCTGACAGCCGTACATTTTAATGATGGCACAAACGTGTCTTACGCCTATGACGCCTTCGGTAATCGTTTGAGTATCACCGACCAGAAATCCAACACCACAGCCGATGCGTATGATGCCTATGAACGTCCAAGCCGGACAACCGACGCGTCAGGCGGGACAACGCAGTATGCCTATGACAAAGCCGGAAACACGACGGCTTTAACCGACGCCAACGGCCATACGACAAATTATGCCTACGATGCCGCCGCGCGACTCTTAAGCGAAACCACACCTTTGGGGCATACGACAACTTACGGTTATGATGCGGTCGGCAATCTTGTGAGCAAGACGGATGCCAATGGCCATACGATTACCTATACGTATGACGCGTTAAACCGCCTGACCAGGACACAATATCCCGACGGCACAAGCGTTGTTTACAGCTACGATGCTCTGGGCCGCCAGGTCTCTATGACGGACTGGCGCGGGATGACTCTTTATAGCTATGACGCCTTGGGACGCCTTCTTAAAATCGAAGGCCCGGAGAGTAACGAGAGAATAAGTTACGCATACGACGCGTTGGGTAACCGTGCCACAATGACCAACCAGGACGGGGAAACGGTCAGTTATGGTTACGACGCTTTGAACCGCTTAACCGCGGTCACTGACGGCCAAGGGACCACGGCTTACAGTTACGACGCGCTCTCCAATATCACGCGGATTTCCTACCCCAACGGCGCTTCCATCAACTATAGCTATGACGTGATGAACCGGCCGTCGCTGGTCGTCAACAAAGACGCCAGGAACAAGAAGGCCGGCGTTTTTGGTTATGTGTATGACCCCGCCGGCATGGTTACTAAAATCATGCAAGGCGGCGGCGTATTCGTGGAATACCGCTATGACGCGCTCAACCGGCTGGCGCGGGAGAAAAAGAAGCAAGAAACAAAGAAGCAAGAGGTAAAGATCAGGCATGACCATCAATACACTTACGACGCGGTTGGCAACCGGGTAGAGTTGATCAAACATAAAGGCGAGGAAGACGGCAAACAAATAAAAGAATACAGTTATGATGCCGGGAATCGGCTGATCAGTCTGACACGGGATAAAGAAAAAGACGGCCTGCCGGTTTTGGTGGAGACGGTTCATTACAGCTACGACAATAATGGCAACCGGATGAGCAAAAAAGAAACAAAGCTGGGTGACGATGAGCAGGAAACCGAAATCACCTATTACGGCTATGACCATGAAAACCGATTGACGAATTTGGAATATATCGGGGATCCGGACGAAGATGATATTCCCGGCGCTTTGTTTGAATATGACGGCAGCGGAATAAGGCGAAAAGCCGTTGAAGGGGATGTGATAACGCGGTATTATTATGACGGCTTGAACGTGCTCTTTGAAAAAGACGCTGCTGGACTTACCCAAAAGTCCTACACCCGCGGCCTGGGCTTCCCCGGCGGGATCGGCGGGCTGATCAGCATGAAGCGCTATGAGATGGACGACGGCGAGCTTCAGGAGAAGGTCCATTACTACCATTACGACGCGCTGGGTTCGGTCGTTAACCTTTCCGATCACAAAGGCTCTTTGACGACGGACTACGAGTATGACGCTTTCGGCAACAGCAAACACGGGAAGAAGTGGAACACCTACCGCTTCAGCTCCAAGGAATTCGAAGACCACGCCGGGCTCTATTATTTCGGCGCAAGATACTACGACCCTGAAATCAGCCGGTGGCTGACGGCGGATCCGTTGAAATTTGTTGATGGATTTAATATGTACACTTATGTGCATAATAATCCAGTAAATTTTGTGGATCCTCTAGGACTTGATTCTTATATAGTATTAGAATTAGGGCATGAAATGATTGTAATAGATGACCCTGAAAATCCTGGTGGTCTCTTAATTTTTGATTTTTATCCGAATGGCGAAAAAATTTTCGATGGAATAACAAAACCTGTTGTAGGAACAGTCAGAGAGCAAAAATTGGCACCAGGTGAAAATCTCTTTTTTGAATATTGGGCTTTTGAGATTCCAGGGACAAGAAAAAAACAAAGTATTGACGAGGATAAAATGATGATTGAAAGAGCAAGACAATTAAAAAATGCAGCAGCAACTGGCGATTTGCGGTATAGACTTTTTTTCACTAATTTAAATTGTATTGGGTTTTGTGTGGCGGTCCAAAGTGCTGGAAAAGAGAGGAAATAAAAATGAGGGCCATTAATATTGCTTTTGGATTAATATGGGGTTTTATTGTTAGCCAATTTCTTTCTTTCTTACTAACGCTTTTAACCTTTTTGTTTTTGCCGTTGCCCTTGTTTCTTTCTTATTGGATTTATGTAATAAGTTTTATTCTTGGCATTGTTTTATTTTTTTACGTTAAAGAATTTTTTAGAAGGCCAAATGTTTTAACAGGAATATTATCAATTTTAATTTTATTTTTAAGTGTTGCTACGATTCCTGTGCTTGGTAGGCAATTGGGCGATAAATTGAAAGACTTGCAAAGTTCTATGTCGATTCCCATTAACACTTTGCGTTAGTGTGATTGATGCTCTTTGAAAAAGACGCTGCGGGATTCACGAAAAAATCTTACACGCGGGCGTTAGGCTTCCCCGGCGGGATCGGCGGGCTGATCAGCATGAAGCGCTATGAGATGGACGACGGCGAGTTGAAGGAAAAAGTCCATTATTATCATTACGACGCCCTTGGCTCGGTCCGAGGCCTCAGCAACGAGAAGGGCAAGCTAACCGCCGGATTCGATTACGACGCCTTTGGCAATGGCAAGAACAACAAGAAATGGATGTAATGCTCCCCATTAAGCAAGGGGAAATTAAGTTAGAACCGGCTCGTTGAGCCCGGCGTTGCAGACAGGGATTTCGAGTTTAATTCAGCGACTTGGTCTCGATGATGGTCATGGCCATGGCCGCGAAGACCATCGGGGTTATCCACGCCGCGATGACCGGCGGGAAAAAGCCGCCTTTGCCGAAGGCGATGGAGACCGCGTTGACCACGTAGTACAAAAACCCCACGCACACCGCCAGCCCCAGCGCCGTGAAGGTCGCCCCCTTGCGGCTTTTAAACATCAGGGCGAAGGGCAGCCCCGCCAGAACGATCACCACATTCCCGACGGGAAAAGCGATCCGCTGGTGCATGTCCACGCGCAGGCTTTGTAGGGCCTTGTGCGCGCCGCTGGAGGCGAATTTGCGGATATATTCGTTCAACTGCCGGATGTTCATCGAGGAAACGTTGAGCCGCTGGTTGAGGAAGTCATCGGGCGTTTCCTTGATGTCCATCAACTTTTCCTTGTACACCTTGATTTTCACCGGACTGGTGAGGTTGGCGGGATTAAATATCGTGATCTGGCATTGGTAAAATTTCCAGGCGATCCCCGTCCAGACGCCCTTGAGGGCGACAATCTTTTGCTGGATGTTCTGGTTTTGATCGTGCTCGATGATGGTGATGCCTTCGAGCGTCTGCTCGCGCGAGTTGTAGCTGTCGATAAAATATAGCCGGTTCTTGAGACCGTAAAAGGTCAGGTTGCGGATCGTCTCGTTACTTTTACGTATTTTGTCGACCTTCAGGATGATGTTCTCGTCACGGATCTTCTCGGTCGTGGCCGCCGCGCCGGGGACGACGCGTTCATTGACGAAAAAAACCGCCGCCGCGACCAGGAGGCTGAAGCAGATGGCGGGCCGGGTGATCTGCCAGAAATTCAACCCGCTGGAGCGCATGGCGACGATCTCGTTATGGTTGTTGAGGCCGCTGAACGTCAATAACACGCCGATCAAACAGGCGATCGAGGAGGTCTGGACCAGGATGACGGGGAAAAATGACAGATAATATTGCAGCAGGATATCCAGGGAAAGCTTGCGGTCGATGATCTCATCGAGGTTGCTCGTGGTGTCGATGAGGATATATAAAAAGCAGAAGATCAGGACCGTCGCGCAGAAGGTTTTGACAATCGATTGGGTGATATGGCGTTCTAGGATACGCATTTTTGATTCAGGATGAAGGCCCCGATACCGGCCAGGATGTTGGGCGTCCACATGACCCAGGCCGCGGGACCGATGTTCTGGATGCTCAAGGCCTCGCAGCCCAGCGACAGCAGGTAATACAGCGCGGCAAACGCGACCGCGATGACGATGTTGGCGGATTTTTCCCGCCGGTGGGTGATCACGGCGGCCGGAAATCCCAGGAGGATAAATATGAGCGAGGCGAACGACCAGGTGATCTTGCGGTAATACTCCGTGCGTAACTGGGCGGTATCGACCAGCAGCCGTTCAAGCTTGTCGATCTCTTCGCGCAGTTCCTTCAACGTCATCCCCCGGGGCTTCTTTTCAACCTCCTTCTGGTCTTTGGATAAATCCAGCGTGATAAAATAATTTTTGAAATTCAGTTTATAAAAATTCTCCGGGTTCTCCAGGTTCGGTTCATCGGAGGTGCCGTCCATGAGCTTGAGTTTGACCTGGTCTTTACCGGGGACGGCGCTGAATTCCCCCCGCTTGGCGATGATGGTGCGCGTCGGCCGGTCGGGCTGCGGCTGGTAAATGGTGACGTTGTACATTTTATTATCTTCGATCCTGTGGATGAAAAGGATCTGGTTTGCGAAGGCGTGGATAAAAAGTCCCGGTTCCAGGAGCGCGGCCGGGTTTTTGACGCCGAGGTTTTTCAGGAGCTTGCGCTGTTCGTGATGGGCGTAGGGGATGATACGTTCATTCAAGACGACCGCCAGCAGGCTGATCACGACCCCGACGACGCACAGCGGCGCCAGGAGCCTCGCCAGATGCACGCCGCTGGAACGTATGGCCAGGATCTCATTGTCGACCGATAGCCGGCTGAAAGTAAAGATAATGCTTACCAGACACGCGATGGGGAGCGTGTAGCCCAAAAGGACGGGGATGTAGAGCAGGAATACGTGCCCGATGGTCGACGGGTTTACGCCTTTATTGATGACGAGGTTCGCCAGCTGGATGAGGTTGCCCAGAAGGAAGACGCAGGTCAGGACGACCAGAGACAAAAAAAAGGGGACGATGCATTCTTTTAAGATGTAGGTGCGGAGAATCTTCATGATTTCGTTTCTGGGTTACGGTGACGAGGCCCGTTTCGTGATTGGGTAATGGTTAAGTTTTTTGCCGTAACCGAAAGACGTAACCGATACGGGCTTCGTTACCGTTACCGAATTGTTATTGTCGTTCTGCAGTTATCGCCAGCGTCAGGACACCCACGGTCCCCGCCCCGGCACTCTTAAGCACGCGCGCCGCTTCCGACGCGGTGGCCCCGGTCGTCAACAGGTCGTCGACCAGCAAAATATTCTTGCGGCGGAGGTTTTTAAGTTTTCTTATTGTAAAAGCGCCCTTTATATTTGTCCAGCGTTGTTTTTCGTCCAGAAGGCTCTGGGGGGCGGTATGGAGGGTGCGTCGCAACTGGTTCTCCTCCATGGGAATCGAGAATTCTTTGGCCAGTTCCAGGGCCAGTAATTGCGCCTGGTTGTACCCTCGTTCACGCGATCGGGTTGAAGATAAAGGGACAGGGACGATCGCGTCGAACTGCCCGATGTCGAGGTCGTATTCCTTGATAAAGGAGATCATTGTGTCCGCGAAAAGGCGGCGCAGTTGTGTTTTTTGGCTGTATTTGAACCGGTGGATGAGTCCCTTGAGCGGGTCTTCGTAGAGGCACGCGCTCCAGGCGAAATCGAAGGACGGTTTGGCGTTACGGCATTCTTTGCAATGAATTTGTCCGATATGACTGCCCAAATACCGTGAACACTTACGGCAAAAGGGCGGCCGGTTCAATGCGATGGCGGCCCGGCACGCCGGACAGACTCCGGACCCGGAGGGATGGGCGGTATCGTGGGTCGAACAGACCAGACAATGCGGGGGATAGACCAGATGACTCAGACCTTGCATGAGGTCTTTAAACACGGCGGATATCCTAACATCCGGGGCCGGATATGTCAATTCGTGTTGTTCGTCGCCTTGGTTGTTCGTCACCTTGGTGTTAAAATTTCCGCCGAATTCCCGCCGGATGAGTAGTTGCAATTGCGGGGACGTATGATACAATGAAAAACATTTAAGAGGGGGTCCCGGTTACCCGGGCGTCCGGATAACCGGCTATCCGGAACGCGCAGGAAAACAATCACCATGTCCGACGATATCACAAGAAGGATCGACGCGATAGATGCGCAGCTCAAGCATCTGAGGGGGTTTCTTTGACCTGCCGCAGAAGGAGGAGTCCATCCGCTCCATCCAGGAGCAAATGTCGGGGCCGAATTTCTGGGACAACCCCGCTCAAGCCAACAAGACCATGCGTGAGCTCAAATATTTGAAAAACTGCGTGGAGCCTTTTGTCCACAGCACTAAAAGGCTTGAGGACCTGCGCGAGTTAACCGCCCTTTCCCAGGACGACCAGGAATTTTTGATCCAGGTGCAGGAAGAACTGGCCGCGCTCGAGGCCGAGGTCAACAAGATCGAACTCCAGAGCATCCTCTCGGGACAGTTTGACGCCAACAACGTGATTTTAAGTATCAACGCGGGCGCGGGCGGCACTGAATCCTGCGACTGGGCGAACATGCTGCTGCGGATGTACACCCGCTGGGCCGAGGACAACACCTGCAAGGTCAAAGTCCTGGATATCCTCGCCGGGGAAGGCGCGGGGATCAAGAACGCGACGTTGAGCATCGAAGGTGACATGGCTTACGGGTATTTAAAGGGTGAAAAAGGCGTGCACCGGCTGGTGCGCATCTCGCCGTTTGACTCCAATAAAAGGCGGCATACTTCGTTCGCGTCCGTGGATGTGATCCCTGAAATTGAAGAAGACATCGACGTCGAAATCAACCCGGGCGACCTGCGCATTGATATTTTCCGTTCTTCCGGGCCTGGAGGCCAGAGCGTCAACACGACCGACTCGGCGGTGCGCATGACGCATTTGCCGACGGGAATTGTGGTCCAGTGTCAGAACGAGCGTTCGCAATTGCAGAACCGGCAAGTGGCCATGAAGATCTTGCGGGCCAGGTTGTACGAATTAAAGCGCCGCGAACAGGACGAACGCATGTCCAAAGAGTACGGCGAGAAACAAAAGATCGAATGGGGCAGCCAGATCCGCTCCTACGTCATGCATCCCTATACGATGGTCAAGGACCATCGCACGGACGTGGAGACCGGCAACGTCACCAAAGTGATGGACGGGGATTTGAGGATGTTTATTGAGGCGTATTTGAAAAGAAAACCAGAAAAATAGTGGTCAGAGGTCAGTGGTCAGTGTTCAGAAAAATGAACTGACCACTGGACACTGATCACTGAACACTAAAGTTATGTTTGACTTTCTTATCCGCAAACAAGTCGTCCCCAGTACCCAGCGGTTCATCGACCGGCTGGCTCCGAAGGTCGCGGTCCATGTTCCCATGGACTTGCCGTTGCCCTCCATCAAAGTCTTGAAGAAATTTTCCGCCACTGTTTCCAGAATTAACGCCCTGGAGGACCAGATGGCCGCGCTGACTTCCGACCAGCTGCGCGCGAAAACGGATGAATTCCGGGCGCGGTATCAGCAGATGATCGCCGCGGGAAAAGAGAACTTGCGGCAGCTTGAAGACCTTTACTGGAAGGCCGTCACCGCGGAAGATAAAAATGACCTGCAGAACCAGATCGACGCCGCCCGGAAGGAATTCCGCGCCGCCAGAAAAAGGATCCTGGACGGTATTTTGCCGGAGGCCTTCGCCGTGGTGCGCGAGACGGGCAAACGCGTGTTGAACATGCGGCATTTCGACGTCCAGATCATCGGCGGGATGGTCTTGAATGAAGGCAATATCGCGGAAATGGCGACCGGCGAAGGAAAGACTTTGGTGGCGACACTGCCCGCGTATTTAAACGCCTTGACCGGGGAAGGCGTCCACGTCGTGACGGTCAACGATTATCTGGCGGGCCGCGACCGCGCCTGGATGGGACCGATCTACGAATTTTTGGGGCTGACCGTCGGGGTCATCGAGCATGATATGGACCCCGCCAGCCGCCAGCAGGCCTACGGCCGCGACATCACCTACGGCACCAACAACGAATTCGGGTTCGATTACTTGCGCGACAACATGGTCATCAGCCGCCGGGACATGGTCCAGCGCGGGCATTATTTCGCTATCGTCGACGAGGTTGACAGTATCCTGATCGATGAGGCGCGCACCCCTCTGATTATCTCCGGCCCCGCGGAGGAATCGACGGATAAATATTACCGGGCCTATGAGATCAGCCGCCAGCTTACAGGGAGGCGCATCGCCGATGAGGGCCAGGAAAAGCTCAGCGCGAAATACCGCGGCGAGGAAGAGGACCTGGCCAAGGGGTTCGATTACGTCGCCGATGAAAAGACAAAAGCGGTCTCGCTTTCCGAGGCCGGCGAGGAAAAGGCGGCCAGGCTTTTCGGCATCGCGAATATCCACGACATGGAGACGATCGAATACCGTCATCATATCCTGCAGGCCCTCAAGGCCAAGGAATTTTTTGCCAAAGACGTCGAATACGTCGTGCGCGACGGTGAGGTCCTCATCGTCGATGAATTTACCGGGCGCCTGATGCCCGGACGCCGCTGGTCCGACGGCCTGCACCAGGCGGTCGAGGCCAAGGAAGGCATCAAAATAGAGCGCGAGAACCAGACGCTGGCCACGATCACCTTCCAGAATTATTTCCGCATGTACGAGAAACTCTCCGGCATGACCGGGACCGCGTACACGGAGGCCAACGAGTTTAAACAAATTTATAATCTTGACGTCGTGGCCATACCCGCCAACCGCAAGCTGCAGCGCGTCAACCATGCCGATTGTATCTATAAAACGATCAAGGAAAAGTTCAGCGCGGTGGTCACCGAGATCGAAGAATTCCACAAGCGCGGCCAGCCGGTTTTGGTGGGCACCATCTCCATCGAGAAATCCGAAATGCTCTCGAAAATGCTCAAGCAAAAAGGGATCGCCCATCAGGTCTTGAACGCCAAATATCATGAGCGTGAGGCGCATATTATCGCGCAGGCCGGACGCCACCAGGCCGTGACCATTGCGACCAATATGGCCGGGCGCGGGACCGACATCATGCTCGGCGGTAACGCCGAACATCTGGCGAAAAGTCTGGCCGAGGAAAAGCTGGAAGATAAAAATGATCACGCGCAAAGAGATGAGTTGACGCGCAAGTTCATCGAACAGTTCCGTCAGCAGGTCAAGGAGGAGCATGAAAAGGTGGTGGCCGCGGGCGGGCTGCACGTTTTGGGCACAGAGCGCCACGAGTCCCGGCGCATCGATAACCAGCTGCGCGGCCGCCAGGGCCGCCAGGGCGACCCGGGTTCGTCACGGTTTTACGTTTCCCTCGAGGACGATCTGATGCGCCTGTTCGCCTCCGACCGGATCATGGGGATCATGGACAAGCTCGGCATGGAGGAAGGCCAGGTGCTCGAACATCCGTGGCTGACCATGGCCATCGAGAACGCGCAAAAAAGGGTGGAGGCGCATAATTTTGAGATCCGCAAACACCTGCTGGAATTCGACGATGTCATGAACCGCCAGCGCGAAGCGATCTATTCGATCCGCCGTTACGTCCTGGAAAGCCATGACGTCAAGCACCTGATGCTCGAATCCATCGAGCAGATGGCCGCCGGGGTCGTCGCCACGTATGCCCTCGCCGGGGATCAGGAAGCGGGATTTGATGTGGAAGGGCTGGATCTTTATCTCAAGACGAAATTTCATTTTGATCTGGGCGGGCAGAAAAGCACTCTCGCGGGGATGCCCCAGGAACAGGTCCAGGGGGCGATCACGCAGGGTCTTCTGGCGTTGTATGAAACAAAAGAAAAAGATATCGGCGCCGAACAGCTGCGCCAGATGGAGCGGATGCTGTTGTTGCAGACCATCGACGCTAAATGGAAAGATCATCTCTACGCGATGGACCAGTTAAAGGAAGGCATCGGCTTGCGTTCTTTCGCCCAACGCGATCCCATTATCGAATATAAACGCGAGGGTTTCGCGATGTTCCAGACGATGTATGATTCGATCCACCAGGAAGCCACGGAGATGATCTTCAAGATCCAGCGGGTCGACCCGTCCGCGCGCATGAGGAGCGTCTTTGGATCTGTCCCCCAAAAATTGGTCCATGATGAAATTTCCAGTCTTTCGGGACAACAGCCGCCTTCGGCGAGCCTCGCCAGGGGCGGGCCGCCGGTCCCCTCCGTGATGCCCGGCGCGCGGGATATCCCCGGTGAACAGCCCCGGCCCCCGGCACCGCCTCCCATCCACAATACCGAACCGAAGGTCGGGCGCAACGACCCGTGTCCCTGCGGCAGCGGTAAAAAATACAAAAAATGCTGCGGGCAATAAACGCACCCACCATTGATCTTTGGTTCTTGCGGGCCATCACCGGTATCAGCGCTTTTTTGTTATTTCAAATAGAGCTGATCATCGCCAAAATGTTTCTGCCGCATTATGGAGGCAGTTATCTGGTGTGGGGGGCCTGCATCGTGTTCTTCCAGGCGGCGTTGCTGGCGGGTTATCTCTTCGCCCATGGGCTCATCCAAAGATGCGGGATGCGGCGCTACCGCCGGGTGCATCTTTTCTTGATCCTTCTACCGCTGTTATTTTTCCCGGGGCGCCCTTTGGCGGTGGAACCCCCGGGATGTTCCCTGCCATTGGCGCTGGACGTTTTTTTGCGGTTGTGCCTGACGATCGGGCCGGTCTTCTTCGTTTTGTCGACGGTCAGCATTGCTTCCCAGATGTGGCTTTCCGCGTCCTCACTTTCCCCAAGGTTTAATCCTTACGCCTTGTATTCGACATCCAACGTCGGGTCCTTCGCGGCGTTGTTGAGTTATCCCTTTGTTTTTGAAGCGCATTGGGACCTTCCGCGACAGCTGTGGTTCTGGCGGGTCCTTTATTTCCTGCTGATCGGTTTGAACATCTGGATGTCCCGGCGGATAAAAATAACGGAGACCGCGGGCCACGGGCGCGAGGCCGCGGGAGAGGTCATCGGATTTTCGCGGAAAGCGCGGTGGTTCCTCCTGGGGGCCGCGGGCGTGATCGTATTTCTTTCCGCGACGAATATCATCACCAGCGAGATCGTCCCCGCGCCGCTTTTGTGGGTCATCCCTCTGGGGCTGTATTTATTGTCTTTCGTCCTTAATTTCCGGGAAAGACCCTGGTGCCCGCCGTGGATCGTAAGTCAGATCCCCTTTCTGCTGGGGTCCGCCGCGCTTTTGTTTTTTCTCATTGAGCAGAGGACCTTCCCGGCCACAATCGCCCTGATCTTGTTGTGCGGTATCCAGTTTGTCCTGTGCATGTATTGCCAAAACCGGCTGTTCGCGTCCAGGCCGGAGACGGCCGGGCGCCTCACTTCTTTTTACGTCATTTTTTCTCTGGGAGGGTTCGCGGGAGGGCTTTTGACGGCATGGATGATCCCGCTCGTCTCTTTTTCGTTCATCGAATATTTGGCCGGGCTTGTGGTGATAGCCGTGACCCTGGTCATCGCGGAGAAGAAATTCCATCTGGACCGGCGTCACGCGTTGTGGACCATCGCCCTTGCCCTTGCCGTTGTGACATGGCCGCGGTTGTTCCCCGGATATAATTTTTTCGGGGTGTTGATGATCTTTATGCTGTTCAGGTTCCTGTTTTGCTTTGTTTTCAAAGGTGCTCCGCTGGCGGTTGTCGTGAGCCTGGTTTCCCTGGCCGGCGTCGCGTATTACCCCTTTGATCTGTGGAACACGGACGGGGTTATCTATATCAAAAGGAATTATTACGGGATCAGCAAACTCGTGGATTCCGACGGTATCCGGAGTTTGTATCATGGCGGGACTTTGCACGGCGCCCAGTATCTCGCGCGGGACAAACGGGGCGCGCCGCTCGCTTATTACAGCCCTGAATTGCCCGGGGGAGAGGTCCTTGCCGCGCATCTTTTCCCTTTTGAACGCATCGGTCTGATCGGGTTGGGGACGGGGGCGTTGGCGGCGTATGCGGACGCGCGCCAAAGGATAGATTTTTACGAACTCGACCCCGACATTTATTTTATTGCCGGCCGGTATTTCACCTATCTGCGGGATTCCCCGGGCAGGATCAATGTCGTCTTTGGAGACGCCCGGCGTTCGCTGGAAAACAGCCCGGCGGCGCGTTATGACCTTCTGGTCGTGGATGCCTTCGGAGGTGACGCGGTCCCTTTCCATCTTCTCACGCGGGAAAGCGTGGCGCTTTACCGTCGGCATCTTAACGGTAACGGGATCTTGCTGTTCCATATCAGCAACCGCTATTTGAACTTGAAGAATGTTTTGGCCCGCGTGGGCGCCTCGCTTGGCGCCCATGTCGGCGTCAAGACCGGCGCGCAGAGTTCTTTTGCCGACATTGTTTCGACCTGGGTCGTGATGACCTGGGATGAAGACCATTTCCAGACGTTGCGCTCACGGTTCCAGTGGATCGAACCCGATCCCGGGGACGTTATGAAGACGCGTCTTTGGACGGATCAATATATCAATATACTCCCCGTCGTGAGGCTGGACCAGCTGCTGGGCCAGGTCAGGTATTTCGCGCCGTTTTACTGGTAGGAGGCGAATTTGCTGTCCCGGAGAAAAGAAAACCTTCTTGAGAGTTTTTTATCAAGCGCGTCCGCCGCGGGGTTGCTTGTTTTGGCCTTCCCCAAGACCGATATCTGGCCTTTGGCCTGGGTCGGACTTGTCCCTCTGCTGCGCAATCTGGACGGTCAAACGCCGGCGCGCGCGTTCACCCGCGCGTATCTGTGCGGCATCTTTTTTTTCGCCGGGACGCTTTACTGGCTGATCCACGTGACGTTGCCGGGGATGATTTTACTGGTCGCGTACTTGGCTGTCTATTTCGGGCTCTTCGGGGCCGGGTATAGTTTTCTTGCCGGATCAAAAACAGTCTGGAGACCCTTCGGGATCGCCGGCCTGTGGACGCTTCTGGAATTTATCCGGGCGCATTTCCTGACCGGGTTCGGCTGGGCCAGCCTCGGGTATTCGCAATACAAAAACCTTGTGCTTGTCCAAGCCGCGGACCTGGCGGGTGTTTACGGGGTATCGTTTTGGGTCGTTCTCGCCAATCTTTTCTTCAAGGAAATATTCGAGGGTGTCCGCGAAGATCCGCGCGCGCGCGGATTAAAAGTCATGTCATCGCGGGGCATGCTTGCCTTGGCATTGGCGCTGGTTTTAGGGTACGGGATGCTGCGCCTGGCGGTTGTCCGCCGGGGACAAAACCAACCCGCGCCGCAGGCCACGATCGCGGTCGTCCAGGCGAACACCCCGCAGTCGATGAAATGGTATGAACCCGCCTGGCCGGATATCCTGGCGCGTTACAAGATCCTGACCGAGGCGGCCGCAAAAGAAAAGCCGGACCTGATCATCTGGCCGGAAACATCTTATCCCGGGATATTATGGGAAGATAAGGAATTATTCGACGAACTGCGGGGTTTCGTCGCGCGGCTGGGTGTCCCGCTCCTGGCCGGGGCGATCGTGGAGGAAGGGGGCCGCTATTATAACACCGCGATCTTGTTGTCAAAAAACGGCGAGGTCCTTCAGCGATATCGAAAGGTCCATCTTGTGCCTTTCGGGGAGTATATCCCGTTGCGCTTTTTGTTCCCGTTCCTGGAACACCTTGTCCCCATCGCCGATTTTACCGCCGGAGAGGAATATACGATCTTTAAATTATGGGGCGACGGAAAACCTTTTTCCGTGCTTATTTGTTTTGAGGATACCCTCGGGGGGCTCACGCGGCAATTCGTCCGGCAGGGGGCGGGGCTGTTGGTCAATATGACCAACGACGCCTGGTTTAAGGACACCAAAGAGCCGTTCATGCACGCGCAGGCGTCGGTTTTCCGCGGCGTGGAAAACCGGCGGTCGCTGGTGCGTGCCGCCAACACGGGGGTGAGCTGTTTTATCGACGCCTCCGGGCGCGTGACCAGGGCCGTGGAGGATGAACACGGCAAGAAAACTTATGTGCCGGGCTACGCGGTCGCGAAAGTCCGGTTTGATCAACGGAAAACTTTTTATACGCGCTATGGGGATGTGTTCTTGCTGGTGTGTCTGGTTTGCTTGCTGGGTGCATGGAGCCCGATTCGTAAGATATAGCGAAATTACCCCGGAATTTTCTATCGGGAAATCCGGGATAATTTCGCTATACTCATCGGGCTTTCTGCCTTCGTTCTGCTTGCTGGCAATAGAACGAAGGCAGAAAGAAAACAAATTTAAGACTTTGCACTTTTAAAGGAACGTTTATAATAAACACAAGGAGAAAGGGTCAATGAAATCTAACTCGTTAGGATTGCAGATTTTATGGTGGGCGGAAATCGTTGTCGGCGCGCGGGCGCTGCTTTTTCTTGTCCCCGTGATGATCAGTAAATGGCAGGTCCGGAGTTTGTCCCCTTCCTCTCTGGAAGACTGGTTCTTGTGGGTCGCGATGGTCGCCTCGGCGCTTTATTTTTTTATCGGGATCGCGTCCCTCGCGGGACATAAATTGTGGCGGGTTTTTCACGCGGTGGCGATGGTCATTGTCGCGCTTCTCACCCTTGGATTGTGGAATATCAGCGGCCGGCAGCAAGTTTCTTTGCCGCTTTTCTGTCTGCTGCCGGCTGTCGGGGCGTTATGCGCGACGGCCGCGGCATATTCAATCAAAGTCAAGATACAACGGGCGTAAAGGACCGGAGGACAAGTCATGCTTAAGAAAATTTATGATCTTAAAATCATCGGGACCGGCCTGGCCGTATTGTATGCCACTTCGCTTCTGGTTTTCATGCGTTTTGCCGGCGTCACGGAACTGCCGCTGCGCACGTATATCTATATCGGCATCTTCGGCGTTATGTTCATCGGGGCGATCGCCGTCATCTCCCTCAAGGAGTGGGGGCGCCAGCTGATCGTGGTCATGAGCGCCCTCATGTGTGTCGTCCTTTTTTCCAAATATATCCCCAGGATCGATATTGTCCCCGTGGCGTACATCTGCATGAACATCGTCGTCTTTTTGTATTTCAGCCAGTCGGGCATCCGGATGTATTTTCACGGCAAAAAATTCAAGAAATGGTACAGCCTGCTTGTGATCGATGACGACGAGATCTTGATCAAGACCATCCGCCCGATTTTGATCACGCACGGCTGTTCGGTCTTGACGGCCGGCACGGGCGAGGAAGGGTTGCAGATCGCCATATCCCAGAAGCCCGACATGATCATCCTCGACGTATTTTTGCCGAAAATGAAAGGAAGGGAAGTGTGCAAGGCCCTGAAGGCCAATGAGGCCACCAAGAGCATCCCGGTCGTGTTTATGACCGCCAAAGACTCCGATGAGGATATCCGGGCGGAGCGGGAAGCGGGGGCCGCCGCCCATTTGACGAAACCTTTGCAACCCAAACGCCTGATCTCGACGATCCGCGCGATCCTGGAGCCCGGATAAGCCTGCCTGCCGGCAGGCAGACAAACCCGCGTCTTCCTTCCCGTGGAACTTTCATGAATTTTGAACGTTATTTAAAGAGTACGCAGCGGGCCATGGCGCGTTACGGCCTGTTCACATCGGCGTGGATCCTTGACCGCTTGCCGCTGGGGATGGTGGAATTGTTCGCGCGTTGTCTGATCGCGGCGGGGTTCCGTTTCACGCTCCGGCAGCGGAGGATCGCCCGGGAAAGCCTCGAGGTCGCCTTCGGTAAAGAAAAATCTCCCGGGGAGATCGACCGGATTATCCGGCGGTGTTTTGAAAATTTCGGTTACGGCATGATCGAGATGCTTTATTTCATGTCGCACCCGCGGTTGACCGACCGGATGGTGCGCTGGGAAGGAAAAGAACATCTCGACAAGGCGCTGGCGCAGGGACGCGGGGTGATCGCGGTCACGGCCCATTTCGGCAATTTTCCGTTGATGATGCTTTGCTGCGCGCGGCAAGGGTATAAAACCGCCTCGATCATCCGCCCGGCGCGCGACGCGGCGCTGGAGAAATATTTGTTCCGGCGCAGGAGCGAGTGCGGGGTCAACACGGTTTACGCGATCCCCCGTCGGGAATGTGTCAACAACGCCCTTAAATCTTTATCCGGCGGGGAAGTGTTGTTTATCCCCCTGGACCAGAATTTTGGCAGCGACGGCGGGGTGTTCGTGGATTTCTTCGGGCAAAAGGCCGCGACCGCCACCGGCCCGGTCGTCTTCGCCCGGCGCTCCGGGGCGCCGATCGTCCCGATGTTCATCGTCCGGGAAAAAGACGGCACGCATACCATCATGGTGGAACCGATCTTTGAGCTCCAGGAGCGCGCCGATGAACAGGAAGCGGTCGCCGTCAACATCGCCGGCTTGACGAATTTGATCGAGCGGTATATCCGCCGCTACCCGCACGAGTGGGGATGGATGCACCGGCGGTGGAAGAGCAGACCTTCGGAAACAGTTGTAAGTGGTAAGTCGTAAGTGGTAAGCTTTTTGCTTACGACGTACGACTTACGACTAAACGGAGATGTAAAATGGCTTCCTGTCTTGCTAAAAAAGGCGTGTTGTTCGCGCTCGGCAGTGTCATGCTCGTGATCGGCATCGCCTTGGTCTTGCGTTTTTGGGCCGATGTGGTGGTATTATTCCGCGCGGGTATCGGGATGGCCCTGGCACTGGCGGGATTACTGGTCTTGTATTCGCTAAATCGCAAATAGATCACGGCAACATCCGGCGTTGCCGGCCCCGGCAAGATGATTGATTCTTCAGCAGATTTCTGTATAATAAGGCAAAAATTCAGGGTGAAAATCTATAGATGAAAGGGGTGCGCAGATGAGTAAAAAGAGAAAACGCAGGGGAAAATTAAGCTGGCGTTCGAAAAAGGCCAACCACGGGACCAAACCTAACCGGGGATAATATTCCAAGAGGTGGCGATCATGCAGAATTTTCTTCTAATGGTCCCTTTGTCCGCGCTGGCCGCGCTGGGGTTCGCCTTGCTTCTCGCTTTGCGGGTCCTTAAACAGGACGAAGGCTCCGCGCGCATGAAAGAGATCGCCGGCGCGGTGCGTGAGGGGGCCGCGGCGTATCTCCAGAGACAATACAGGGTGTCGGGAATATTTTTCGCCATTATTTTTGTTTTATTACTGGTCCTGGTTTTTTTTGATTATACGACGATCTTTGTCCCGTTCGCGTTTTTAACCGGCGCTTTTTTCTCCGCGTTCGCCGGATTTTGCGGGATGACGATGGCGACCGCTTCGGGGGCGCGCACCGCCAACGCCTGCCGCTTGAGCCTTAATGCCGGGTTAAGGCTCGCTTTTTCCGCCGGCGCCGTGATGGGTTTCGTGGTCGTCGGCTTCGGGCTTCTGGATCTGAGTCTTTGGTATTATAGTTTGGACTGGTACTATTCCGTCCATCCGTTACCGGCGGGAATGGACAAGATTACGGCGGTTACGAGCACGATGCTGACCTTCGGGATGGGGGCGAGTTTTCAGGCGTTGTTCGCCCGTGTGGGCGGAGGCATTTTCACCAAAGGCGCCGATGTGGGCGCGGATCTCGTCGGCAAGGTGGAGGCCGGGATCCCGGAAGATGATCCCAGAAACCCGGCGGTCATCGCGGATAACGTCGGAGACAATGTCGGGGACGTCGCCGGGATGGGCGCGGACCTGTATGAATCCTACGTCGGGTCGATCGTGGCCACGGCCGCCCTGGGCGTGTCGGCGGGCCTGGGAGTGCCGGGCGTTATTGTCCCCATGGTCATTGCCGCCGTCGGTATTCTGGCGTCGATGGCCGGGATGGCTTTTGTGCGCACGCGGGAAGAGGCTTCGCAGGGCGCGCTTTTGATGGCGCTGCGCCGCGGGGTGTTCGTGTCGGCCGGGCTCATTGCCGTCCTTGTTTATGTTTTTGTCCGCGCGATCCTGGGGCCCGGGCATACCGGCATTGCCTGGGCGATCATCACGGGGCTTGCGGCGGGGTTGCTCATCGGATTATCCACGGAATTTTTTACGTCTTCCCGCTATGGACCCGTCAGACGCATCGCGGACGCCGCGTTAACGGGCCCGGCCACCACCATCATCGAAGGCATGTCGGTCGGGATGTTGTCCACGGCGTTTCCGATCCTCATTGTGGCTTTGGGGATCGTGGTCAGCTTTTATTTCGCGGGAGGATTTCAGGACCTTGGTGTCGGGGTGTACGGCATCGGTATCGCCGCTGTCGGGATGTTAAGCACGCTGGGGATCACGCTGGCGACGGACGCCTACGGGCCGGTCGCCGATAACGCCGGGGGCAACGCGCAGATGGCCGGCCTGGAACCGAAAGTCAGGGAACGAACCGACGCTTTGGACTCTCTGGGCAATACGACCGCGGCCACGGGCAAAGGGTTCGCGATCGGTTCGGCGGCCTTGACCGCGCTGGCGCTCATCGCGGCTTATAAAGAAAAAATTCAGCTGGAGGGCGGCAATATCAGGTTGGACCTGATGGACCCGATGGTTTTGGCCGGAGTTTTCATCGGTGTCATGATGCCGTATTTATTTTGTTCGCTCACGATGAGCGCGGTCGGGCGCGCGGGCGGCAAGATCGTCGTGGAGGTCAGACGGCAATTCCAGGAGATCAAGGGGTTAATGGAAGGGACAGCCCGGCCGGATTACGCGCGTTGTGTCGACATCGTGACCGTCGTGGCCTTGCGGGAAATGCGGCTGCCGGCCGTCATGGCGATCGTCACGCCGGTTGTCGTCGGGCTGTTGTTCGGGGTCAACAGCGTGGGCGGACTTCTTTTGGGCGCGACGACCTCGGGTTTTGTCCTGGCGGTCATGATGGCCAACGCCGGGGGCGCGTGGGACAACGCGAAAAAATATATCGAAGAAGGCCGCCACGGGGGCAAGGGGTCGTTCGCGCACAAAGCCGGTGTGGTGGGGGACACGGTCGGCGATCCCTTCAAGGACACGGCGGGGCCGAGCCTCAATATCCTGATCAAGTTGATGTCGATGGTCTCGATCGTTTTCGCGGCGTTTGTGTTGCAGAACACCCTCTTTCATTGATTCACGCCGCGCGCAAAAATAAGGGAAAAAATAAGGAAAATTTGTTTAATATTCCCGGCCGATTTTTTATAATAAAAACATGAACAGGGTCAAGGGCATTTTGTGCGTTCCTTTGCTGGCCGTTTGGCTTGGCGGGTGCGTTTATCTCGCCATCGGCGGGGTCGGCGCTTTGGGCGGTTATATCGTCAGCCCCGACACCGTTGAAGGTCTGGCGGAATCCGGCACGGCGCAGGTTTTCGACACGGCCGTTGAGATCGTCTCGATCATGGGGCTGGTCGAATCGAAGAACGAGGCGGGCGGCGTCATCAAGGCCAGGATCAACGGCGCCAGCGTGACCGTGGTGATCATGGAAATGAGCTCTTCTTCCGCCAAACTTAGCGTCAAGGTGCGCAAACACTACCTCCCCAAAATATCCCTCGCCCAGGATGTGTTCGTCAAGATCATGAGCCGCGTGAATGAATAGTTAATGAATAGTTTTTGACATTTTTCACGCCCTTGGCTAGAATTGTTCAACTTGTTCCAGCCGGGGAAGCGGATTCCATGTCCATTTGAAAAGATATTTACGATGTCATGCCGAGATAGCTCAGTTGGTAGAGCGCAGGACTGAAAATCCTGGCGTCCCCAGTTCGATCCTGGGTCTCGGCATTTAATTTGTGCCCAGCCCCGCCACAGCGGGGGATCCTGGGTCTCGGCACCAGGCTCCGTTCCCTGTCTGCCCCTGCCCGTCCGTCGCGGGGACAGGCAGGCAAAACTTGCGTTGTGGTAATTTGCGCTGGCGTAGCTTCCCGACGTTCCAGCTTTGCTGGAAGTCGGGATAGAGCATCCGCACGATTGTGAAGAATAATTCTTGCCGACGTAGCTCAGTTGGTAGAGCAACGGTTTCGTAAATCGTGGGTCGGAGGTTCGATTCCTCTCGTCGGCTTTTATTTTTTTAGAAAAAACTAGAATTCCTCCGGTGTCCGTCTGGTGCCCCCAAAATCCTTCCAATCCGCACGGCAAACCTTCCGGGAAACGTTCCGGAGTACACGCGGGATGGTTTTTGCGTTGATCCTCGGCGGGCTGATCGCCCATGGTGTCGCCCTCAACGGCTCCTTCAAGACAATGGACGACGAGATCTCGATCGTCAACAACCAGGACCTGCGCAGTTTTTCTTCCCTGGGACGTATTTTTACCGGATCGTTTTTTAACGGGGACAACACGTACTACCGCCCGCTGGTGACCTTCAGCTTTCTTCTGGACTACCAGATCGCCGGCTTAAAACCTTTCTTTTATTATCTTTCCAACCTGCTGCTGCATCTGGCGAACGCCGTTTTGCTGTTTTTTACGTTCAACATCTTTTTGAAGAGAAAGTTTTCGAATTTTGCCGCCGCGCTTTTGTTCGTGGTCCACCCGGTCCAGTGGGAGGCCGTGGCCAACATTGCCGGCCGGTCGATCCTTCTGTGCGCGTTCTGGCAGTTCGCGGCGTTTTTATTGTACCTGCGCTACGTCGCACGGCCGCGGCTGGACCCGCGGCGCAAGGCGTATTACGCCGGTTCGCTGCTGGCGTTTTCGCTGGCGCTTCTGAGCAAGGAATCCGCCGTGGTCCTGCCGTTTCTGATCGCCGGTTACGAGTACTGGATGGGGCGCCGGCACAAGGGAAAGATTTTGACCGCGCAGGCCGCGGGACGTATTCTCCCTCTTGTGATGGTCGCGGCGGGGTATTTGCTGCTGCGCAAAATTCTGGGGATCACCAATGTCTCTTTCTGGCCTTCGGCGCAGTATTTGGTCCTCGGCGTGCTGACGTTTTTAAGCAGTGTCCTGGTCTATTTACGGGTATTCATTCTTCCCGTCGACCTTCATTTCGACCGCACCACGGCGTACTTTACGGGTTTCGCGGATTGGGGCGTGTGGCTGACGCTGGCGGCGGTCGTCATCTTTGGCTCGATGGCAGGGCATTACCACCGGCAATGGAGCCGGCGGGCGAAATTCCTGTTGTTCTGGTTCGCGGCGACACTTTTGCCGGTCGCGCAGTTGATCCCCTTGCCGGCGCACGCCGGGTACGCGGCCACGGCCGACCATTTTTTTTACATCCCGTCGGCGGGACTGTTCGCTTTCTTTGTCCTGGCCGCGCGCACAGTCTTTGCGCGGGCCATCCGGCGCGGGGCCGTTTCCCGCCGGTCGTCGCGGTTTTTCGCGGCGGCGGTTTTCATCTATTTTCTGTTGTTCACCGCGGGACAGAACCTGCATGCCGTCCACGAATTAAGCATGTTCGAAAAATCCCTTTCCTACGATCCGCAAAATACGCGGGTGCGGATCTGCTACGCCCTGGCCCTGGCCAAGGTCGGGTTGTTCGCGCAGGCCGAGCAGGAATTCCGGAAGGTCCTGGCCGCCGAACCGTGGGACACGCGCGCGCGCATCGGGTTTGCCAAAAGCCTTTGCGACCAGGGCAAGTGCCTGGAGGCGGTCTTCGAATATGAGGCGATCCCCGACGCGGGAAACATGCAAGGCCTGCTGGAGGACAATTTAAAGTACACTTATGATGCCGTCATCCGGCAGTATCAAAAGCGTTTGAGCGATGGGCCGCGGAACAGTCAACTGCATTACAGTTTGGGCGTGATGTACGCGAAAACGGGGCGGTCCCGCGAGGCCGTCCGGGAATACCTCCAGGCCTTGCGCATTGAGCCGCGCGGGCGCGCCACGCTGTACAATTTGGGGGCGCTTTTGGAATCCGGTCCCCAGCCGGAGCTGGCCGTCGCGTATTTCAAGAAAGTGATCGCCTTCGGACGCGAAGAAGATCAGCTGACTGAATATGCCTACCGGCATCTGGCGAAGATTTACGAACGCCGGGGCCAGCCCCGCCGGGCCAGGGCGTATTTTCAGGCGGCGGAAAAAATAGCGGGTAAGGGATGATCAAGCTTTTGTTCGACCCCAAAAGCAGGAATTTCCAGCGGCTCTGGTGGGCGCAGCTCGTGTCCCAGTTCGGCGACCGCATCAACCAGCTGGCGCTCGTCGGGCTCATTGCCGAGCGGGTGCCCGGCTCCGCCATGGAACTGGCCAAACTGATGGCCTTCACCATCGTCCCGGTATTTCTGGTCCAGCCGTTCGCCGGGGTGTTCGTCGACCGCTGGGACCGGCGCGCGACCCTCCTGATCTGCGATGTGGTCCGCGGCCTGCTGGTTTTGAGCATCCCGTTCGCTTTCTTCGCCGGACAATCCATGGTCCCCATTTACGTCGTCGTTTTTCTGGCGTTTTGCTTCAGCCGTTTTTATTCTCCGGCGAAGATGTCCATCATCCCGGACCTGGTGGAGAAAGAAAGCCTTTTGATGGCCAACACGCTGGTCTCAACCACGGGGATGGTCGCCTTTGTCCTGGGATGCGCTTTGGGCGGTTTTCTCGTCGACCGTTACGGCGCGCGTAACGGATTTTTGATCGACGGCGCGACGTTTCTGGTTTCCGCGGCGCTTGTTTTTTCCATCGACCTTTCCCTGAAGCTCAAGATGGACAAGGCGAGCCTTCTTAAGGCGGGCAAGGAGATCATGGGGCCCATCCGCCGTTCGGTCTGGTCGGAGCTGGAGGAGGGCTTGCGTTATCTGGCCCACAACAAGGAACTGCGCCTTATTATCGCCATGATCTCCACCATCCTCGCCGCCGCCGGCGCGGTGTACGTCGTCATCATCGTCTTTATCCAGGAATCGTTCCAAAGCGTGACCAGGGACCTGGGTGTCCTGGCCGTCTGCCTGGGGGTCGGATTGTTTTTAGGCGCCGTCCTTTACGGCAAATGGGGGAAAAGACTCGTTTGGTACAAGACGATGTTCTGGAGCATGTTCACCGGCGGCGCGCTGTTGACCGCCTTCGCCCTGATGGTCCATTTCGACCCGCGCCTGACCGCGGCGATGGTCCTGGCCCTCGCGCTGGGCATCGTGACGGGCCCGATGTTTATCGCGGCGAACACCATCATCCATGTCGTCAGCGACGAGCACATGCGCGGCAAGGTCTTCAGCGCCCTGGAGATCGTCATCCACGGCGCGTTCCTGGCGGCGATGCTGGTCAGTTCCTGGCTCGCCGAATTTACCCCGAAGGCCTGGATCCTCGCCGGGGTGGGGATGATCTGCGCCGTGATCGGATTGCTGGGGTTGCGGACGAAATCCCGGTTCGCGGCATTGGGCACGGAATAATTGCGCAATCTTAAAAGGCATGGCATAATTGATAAGTGGTCAGTGCCCAGTGGCCAGTGGTCAGAATCAACTACTGACCGCTGATCGCTGATCACTGAACACTAACTATTATTTTTAGGAGTCATCTATGCGTTTCGCTGTCTTCGCCTCCGGCAACGGTTCCAATCTGCAGGCCATTATCGACGCCGTGAAAAAAGGCGCCATTAAAGCCGACCTTGCCCTGGTTTTTTCCGACAACCGCAAGGCCTTCGCGCTCAAGCGCGCCGGGGCCGCCGGCATCAAAACCCTTTGCCTGGAGCGCAAGGATTATGCCTCCCCGCAAAGTTACGACCGCGACATCATGATCTATCTCAAGGAAGCGAAGATCGACTTCGTCGTCCTGGCCGGATACATGCGGCTTCTGACCCCGTTCTTCCTGAAAGAATACCCGGAAAAGATCCTTAACGTGCACCCGTCGCTTTTGCCCGCCTTTAAAGGCATCCAGGCGATCAAGGACACCTTCACTTACGGCTGCAAGGTCGCGGGGGTGACGGTCCATATTGTCGACGAGAAAATGGACCACGGGCCCATTATTCTCCAGGAGGGGTTCAAGCTGACCGAAAAAGAAACATTGGAGAGCCTTGAGGCGCGCGTCCACAAGGTTGAGCACAAATTGTATCCGAAGGCCATCGCGCTTTTTGCCGAGGGGCGGCTGAAGATTAAAGGCCGCAGGGTCAAGGTCCTGGATCCTTCGATTCGCGCCAAGGCTATGACCGCGGGGCTCTCTCAGGATTCCGCCCAACAGACAGATGAGGAAGGGCTCCATAAACCCGTCAGCCGTCCGGCGGCGCAGGAACCCGCCCCGGCCGGGGATATTGAAAAAAAACCTGCCGGAGAGCCGCAACCGTAGTATACTAAACACCATGAGATTACGCGCGAACAGGCCCTGCCCCATGACCCCGCTTCTGGAAAAAGAATACAAGTATTACCTCTGTCATCTGGATAAATTTTGCGAAGAGCACCTGCACCATTTCGTCCTGATCAAAAAAGACAAGGTCGTCGGGTTTTACGACACCTACGCCGCGGCGCTTAAATCCGGCGTCGACGGGTTCGGCAACGTCCCGTTTTTCATCAAGGAAGTGGAGCGGGAAGAAGCGGTCCATTCGTTTTAAGAGAAAGTTACCGCCGGTTCATGGCACGGTCCTTCACCTTCAATCTGCCCCGGTTACGCGAAAGCGGCCCCACCTGTCAGGTCGTTATTAAACCATCTGAACCCGTCATCGAAAGACTCAAAACGGAACATAAAGAAATTCCGAGCATTACGGTTCTAGCGCTGATTGATACCGGTGCCAGCACGACCGCGGTCAGCCACCGGGTCGTCAGGAAACTCAAGCTGGTCCCGCGCGGCACGGTGCAGGTGTACACCTCGCACAAGAAGCCCGAGACCCGCAACGAATTCGACCTTTCGCTGGCCTTCGACGCGCGCACCTGCCTGACCATCGTCAAGGTGCTCGACGCCAGCCTGCAGAACCACGATATCGACTGCCTCATCGGCCGCGACGTCCTCGATCACGGTGTCTTGACCTACAACGGCCCGAAGAAACAAGTGGTTCTCAAGTTTTGATCTGCTCAAGGAGGTAACTATGCCCAAGCCGCTCACCACCACCGCCGACTACCGCAAGCTCATCGCCGACATCCGCAAGGAAATGGAGCATGGGCTTAAAAGGGTCGAAGAGCTCCTGGAGCGCCAGAAGGTCCTTTCCTACTGGGCCATCGGCCGCAGGATCAATACTTATTTTAATACTCACGATATGCCGCCCGGCGCCGTCGGGGCGTTCTACGATGACATTTCCCGTGACCTGGAGATGCATGGACGCACTTTATGGCAATGCGAGCAGTTCTTCCGTTACTTCCCGAAATTTAAACCCGACAAGGACCTCAAATGGACGCATTATCGTCATCTCTTGAATATCCCCGACGCGGCCCAGCGGCAGGCCTGGATCGCGCGTATCAAGAAAGAAAAGATCAATACCACCCAGCTGCGCCTGATGCTGATGCCCGCCGGCGCGGCCGGTGACCTGCCGGAGTTTAATTTAAAAGCGCCGGTGCGCGGCAAGCTTTACACCTACCGGCTCCTGCGCGCCGACGACATCGAGAACTTCGACACTCCCTGGTTTGTGGACTTAGGCTTCGCCGGATGCGTGGAAGCGCCTCCCTCGAAAGCCGTGCTCGACAATAAATATATTTATACGTCGGAAAAAGTGGACGGCGTTTACCGGCTGAAGGTGACCGATGCCAAGGTCGGCGGCCTGTTCACTTTTCGGGGAAAGGTCCGCCGTTGGGCCGATGCGGACACGCCGATCGTGCTCATCGACCAGGGCTTCGGGAAGTGGATCGTCCAGCGCCTGCGCCTCAACGGCATCGACGCGCCGGAGATCGGCACCCTGGCCGGCCAGCGCGCGAAGAAATGGGTCGAAAACGAGCTCAAAGGCGCGGAGAATCTCGTCATCAAAACCTACAAGAACGACAAGTGGGACCGCTATCTGGTCGACGTGTTTTACCTGCCCAAAGAAAAAGACCTGCACCGCGTCGCCGCCGAAGGCCTCTGGCTCAACGGCCGCATGGTCGAGGCCGGCGTGGCGAAAGTCTGGAAAAAATAGCGGCCTCACGGCCGTACCCCCATCCAAACCGCCACCGACCGTTGGCACCTACCCCTTAAAAACTATATAGGCGTGGGGAGATTTAATTAAATAGGGGCGGTTTTAATAAGACGCAGAGATGCAAGCCGAAAATTCAGTAACAAAAAGTATACATTTTTACAAGCCTCTTTTGCTTATGCTCCCCCCCATATTTCCGATGTTTAATAACGCATAGTGTAATAGTGTATTTACACAATAATTTATATGTGTAAATAGTATTTGACACTATTGCAATATCATGTTATATTTTGACCATGAAGAAAGACATGGCACCACATAATTCGGCCGAAATATTAAGTGCTTTGCGCGAGATCAATCCTTTTTGGGTTAATAAGGAGTGGCCAGAGCTTCCGCAAATACGCCGCTATCCTTTCTATAGCGCTATTAATTATTTAGAAGAAATTGGTTCGCAAAGAGCTTTATTTTTAAAAGGGTTCAGAGGTGTTGGAAAATCCACTTTATTACGGCAAATAGGAAATTGGCTTCGTAATGAGAGGGAAGTCGAAGCGAAAAATATTGTTTATGTTGATTTTGAAAAACGACCTTTGCGGCAAATTCCATGGAAAGCCTGGTTTAATGTCTGGGAGAAAGAATTTAAACCCGCGGAAGGACACATTTATTTTCTTTTAGATGAAATACAGTACGCCGATGATTGGGCGCAGGAAGTGCGATCGATGCTGGTCAACAGTCAGTATCGAATTATTGCCACCGGCAGCGCTGCCGCGGAAATACAAACTGTACTGGATCAGGAAGTGCGGCGCTGGATTTTTCTTTCCGTGCCGGCATTGCTTTTTTATGAATACTTACTTATTTTTCATTCCAACTCAAACGCCTATTTGGAAAATGAAATCTTAAAAGGGCGATCGTTTCTTCAAGAAGGAATGCTTGATTCGACTGTGCTGAATCGAATTTCTGGTGACTTAAAAGAGGTGTTTAAAAGTTACCTTTTGCATGGAGGATTTCCTGAAATAGCAAACGTTAATTTGAACCTCACCGATGCTCAACGTTTGCTGGCGGATGTCGTTGATAAAGCGCTTTATCAGGATATGAGAACACAGTTCTCCCGGCAAGACATCGAAAATCTCGAGAGGCTTTTTGAGTATATTTGCCGCAATCCCGGTGTTTTGTTAGATAAATCCAAGGTGTCTGGAATGCTACAGGTCAGCCGTCCCACGACGGCGAGATATGTGAAAGCACTGGAAGACGGTGATTTTATCTGTAGCTTGAACAATCAGAAACGAGCTGGGAAGGCACCGTTAAAAGCCAAACCAAAAGTATATCCCTCTGACGCGTCTTTGCGAAACTCTTTTCTGGGGCGAACAGAGGAGGTATTGCTTCAACCTGAAGAAATGGGCCACATTGTTGAAGGTTCCGTTGCCGCGCACTTGAGTGCTTACGCACAGGCAGAGGGTGGGCAAATTGGTTATTGGCGCAAAAAGGATAACGAAGAAATTGATTTTATATATAAAGGAACAGACAGCAAATATTGGGTCATTGAGTCAAAATATGGACAATCCAATGCCAAGTGGTTACGAGCATTAGAGAAGTGGCCTGCATCTGAAAAAGAGCGAGTGTCGATTTGTTTTTTGGTAAATCGAGATAATGCCGATGTCAAAGAACGAGTTCCGGCGAAAGAATTAAAATGCCCATTGCATGTTATTCCAGCCCCCGTGTTTTTGTATCTTTTAAGCAGAGAATTATGGATAAAAGCAAATAAAAAAATTACGGATAAGAATTCAACAACTGGAGCGCTTACGGGTAAAGCGGAAATTGAAGGCAGTACCAACATAACAGCAGGTAGTACAGGTATAAAGATGACTAAGAAATCTACATTATAGGAGAATAATTTCATGCAAGTTAATAGTGCAATATTGGCAGATTTTGTTCAGGAAAATCATGGCAAGCTATATATTACGGGCGGAGGCATAGATACACTTTTTGCTAACGCGGCCCCAGTTAGGCATCCTTCTTTGGGGATCGCGTTTCGTTTAACATTGAGTCCTGCTGAATTAGGGCGCACTCATGAGTTAGAGATTCTGCTTGTTAACGCGGATGGCGGCCGAATTGCGACAGTAAAAGCTAAAATTCAGGCCGAGCGTCCTGTGCAGTCGACAGGGTGGCCAGTCAGCGTGCCATTAGCCCTCAACTTTGCTCAAATTGAATTCCCTGTTTTTGGAGAATATCAATTTGAATTAATGGTCAATAATTCGTCCATTAATACCATTCCTTTTCGGGTTGTGCAGGCTCCGACTGTTCAAAGACCTGCTTAATTTTCCGTGCTAGCACTGTGCTAACAAAATAAGCTCCAACAGGGGCAAAAGCGGGATAACAGCAAACAGGTCAACTCGCCCTGAGTTCTAACACCGTTAAGAGTTAGCTAAAATCATCCAACACTGTCGAGATTGTTTGAATCCCCTGCCTGCCGGCAGGCGGGCTCATAACCTGAAGGTCACAGGCGACCGAGTCCCGAAGGGACGAGGGAGTGGTTGAGCGAAGCGAAACCATTCAAATCCTCTCCCCGCAACCAATATAAACCCCGTTTCTCGACGGGAGAGACGTGGTTTTTGGTTTCCACCAGTTTGCACCAACTTGTCCAAACCGAATTTTTGGCTGGTCCGAGAGTATGTGGTATGGGATACCAATCATTAGTTTTCATGATCGATAGTCGGTTTATTCTGGGCGGTTCATTGCTAAACTGCATTTCACGATTTTCCCGTATTTTGTGACAAAAATATCGCAGTTTTTGTTATAATTGTTTTAAATTTGCATGAATTTTAAATTAAAGTTATTGCATTTCAAAGTAAAATCTTCTATACTTGAAGCAGGTAGGAGGTAGAAGAAATGAACGCACTGGAAGAGCTTAAAAAGCACTTAAGGCCGGGGCAGGTTTATCGCCGGGTTGATCTGGAACAATGGTCGACCGCGGTTGACCGGCATTTAAAGCAATTGGTTGAGGATGGGACTTTGCAGAAATTGTCGCAGGGATTGTATTGTTATCCACAACAAGCTTCCTTTGGTCCTGTGCCGCCGGAAGATGAAAAGCTGGTGCGGGCTTTTTTAAAAAGCGACGATTTTCTTTTAACCTCGCCAAATCTTTATAATTCTTTGGGTGTCGGGACAACGCAGTTATATAACAAGCGGGTGGTCTATAATCATAAAAGGCATGGTTTATTTGATTTGGGGGGCAAGGAGTTCGATTTTCGTTTAAAACATAAATTCCCGAAGGCGCTTTCTGAGGAGTTTTTGTTGGTTGACTTGTTGAATAATTTAAGTGAGCTGGCTGAAGACCGCGAAAATGTCTTAAAAAATGTTAAAGAGAAAGCCTTGAAAGATCCGGAATCAAAAATGAGACGCGCAATCAATGCTTATGCCGGGGAGAGAACGAAAACTTTGTTTAACCAGTGGCTGTCAGAAGAGGCCTTAGTCCATGCCTAAGTATCTTCATAATCACCCGGAATTCAAAGAGCTTTTGCGGGCTGTAGACCGTCAGAAGAGAATTGAGGTCAGTTTGGTTGAGAAAGATTATTGGATCATGCATGTTTTGCATGGTTTGCAAAAAAGCGGTTTTGATTTCGAGCTCAAAGGAGGAACGTCGCTCTCGAAAGGATACGGTATCATTCACAGGTTTTCCGAAGACATCGACATCCGTATTAATCCCCCCGCAGAAATGAAGGTTATGACAGGGCGAAATCATGATAAACCACAGCATTGTGAAAGCCGCAGGCAGTATTATGATTGGCTGGCTCAGCATATTAAGATTAATGGTATCGATAAAGTGAATCGTGATACCAAATTTGATAACGAAAAGTATATGAGCGGAGGCATTCGTCTTTATTACAAAGACTCTTATCCGCTTGCTGGCGGACTGAAGGAGGGTGTCTTGTTTGAGGTCGGATTCGACGAGGTTACGCCGAATGATCCTTTGACGATCAGTTCTTGGGCTCTTGATTTTGCTTTAGAAAAGGGCATGGATGTTAATGATAATAGAGCCGTTCAAGTGCGGTGTTATGATCCCGGGTATACGTTTGTTGAGAAGCTTCAAACCATTTTGACGAAATTTCGTAAATTGCAAGAAACAGGAACGATGCAAGAGAACTTCGCGAGGCATTATTATGATGTCGCATGCCTTTTAAAGGATGACGCTGTTCAAAAGTTTATCGGAACAGAGAATTATGAAGCGCATAAAAAGAAAAGATTTCCAGCGGCAGATCGAAAGCTTCCCATTCGAGAACAGGAGGCTTTTAAATTGAGCGATAAACGGATAAAAGAGCTTATAGAAAAAGAGTATAAAATAACATCGGCCTTGTATTACCAAGGGCAACCACCATTTCATGAAATCTTAGGAACTATCTCCGAGAATTTGTAGATTATAGCTCTAGACCCCAACGGTTGTTTTTGGGGCTAATATTTCCTTTCTATCCCCCGTAGAAAGCCCAGATACCCCTTGATTTTCCGCGTTTATAAGTTAATCCTAACTCGTTAAGTGTATGGCGTAATTACATGGAACGGAAAAATGTAAAATGAAGGCCGCTTGGTTAACAGATATTCACCTTAATTTTTTGAAACAAAATCAGATTGATGACTTTTTTAGGAAGTTATCGAAGGAGCCAGTAGACTGCTTTTTTATGTCAGGCGATATCGGAGAGGCCAATACTGTCGTCAATTATCTGAAGCTGGCCGATTCAACATTGAAGCGGCCGTTCTATTTCGTTTTGGGGAATCACGATTTTTATACAGGATCATTCAAAAATGTTTGGTCTGCCGTTTCTGATCTTACAAAGAATTCTGATAATCTGATTTGGCTAAATGAAGCCGAACATATTTCTTTAACGAAAGAAACAGCGTTGGTCGGCCATGATTCTTGGGCCGATGGACGTTTTGGAGATTATTTTGGAAGCACGGTGGAACTAAACGACTTCTATTACATTGACGAATTGAAGTCGAGAGATAAGACGGAGCGCATCAAAGCCATGAAGAAGCTGGCTGATCATGCGGCCAATCATTTTATAAAAGTGCTTCCGCAGGCTTTAAAAGATCATCAACGAGTCATTGTGTTAACCCATGTCCCGCCATTCAAAGAAGCTACATGGCATCAGGGGAAGATTTCAGAAGATGATTGGCTACCTTTTTTTTCATGCAAAGTTGTTGGAGATGTTTTGAAAGATGTTATGGAACAGCATCCTTCTGGTGAAATGACTGTGTATTGCGGTCATTGTCACAGTTCCGGTCAGTGTCAAGTCCTTCCCAATCTCAAGGTAATCACAGGAGGAGCGGAATACGGATTACCAAAAATTCAGTCGATTTTTGAGGTGAAATGAGCGACAAATGATCGTTGTCATGCTAGCACTGTGCTAACAGAATAAGCCCCAACATGGGCAAAAGCCAGAAACCAGCAAACAAATCAACTCGCCACAAGCCCTAACACCGTTAAGAGTTAGCTAAAATCAGCAAACATCGTCGACATCGCTTGAATCGCTCATAACCTGAAGGCCGCGGATTTTCATCCATGCCGGTTTACTCTGGAAAGATAAAGCATTTCCCGAGCAAACCAAAACCGCGGGGGTTTTCTTCACCTTTTCTATCAAATGGAATTTGGAGTAGGCGTTGAAGTATGAAGTGACCCCCTGCTGGTTTACTCAGGAAATATACAGCATTTCCCGACAAAGCGAAGCGCAGAGGGTTTTCTTCACCTTTCCCGTTAAACGGAATATAGTGTAGGTGAAGAAAATATGCTAATATGGCCGCATGTCGTTTGCCGTTGATGTTCGTCATTTAAGTAAAACGTTTGTTTCCGGCGGCCAGGGCCGGCAGAGAGTCCAGGCCCTGCGCGATGTGTCCCTGCAGATCCCCGAGGGCGAGATCTTCGGCATCCTCGGGCCCAACGGCGCCGGCAAGACCACCTTCCTCAATATCCTTTCCACGCTCCTTCTGCCCGACGCGGGCACGGTCACGATTTTGGGCATTCCTTCCACGCCGCAAAACTCCCGGCGGCTGCGGTCGTTTTTGAACATGTCTTCCGGATATCCCAATTTCCCCTGGTGCTTGAGCGTTGAGGAGAATCTGCGTTTCTACGGCCGGTTGTACGGTTTGCCGTCGTCAGTTTTGGAGCAGAGGATCGCGCGGCTTATGAAAGCGCTCGAGCTGCAGCGCTTTGCCAAAGTCCCGTTCGATGAACTCTCCAGCGGCACCAAGCAAAAGCTGGCCTTGGCCAAGGCCATGATCAATGAACCGAAGATCATCTTTCTGGATGAACCGACGGTGGGGCTCGACCCGCACGTGGCGGCCAAAATGCGCGAGAGGATCCTGGAGATCCAGCGCGAAACGAACGTGACGGTCTTGTTGACCACGCACAACATGCGGGAGGCCGAGGCGCTCTGCGGACGGATCGCCTTTATCAAAGACGGACGCATTTTAAAAGTGGCCAGCCCCGGAGAATTAAAGCAATTTTATCACAGGGAGAGCCTGGAACAGATCTTTATCGACCTGGCCGTGGCGCAGACACAGGCCCTGGAATCCGCGGCGCCGCCTCAAGAAGGTCCCGCCGCCGATGCCGGCATCCTGATGGAAAGACATTTCTGGCGCGATATCGCCCAGTGGGCCGAGCGGTGCCAGGCGTTTTTCGTGCGCAATTTCCTTTTCGGCGTGCGCAACATCTTTACTTTTATGGAACTGGTCTTTTGGCCCAGCGTGAGCCTGGTCTCCGTCGGGCTTATGGGCGATTTTTTGCAACTGCAAGAAAACGCGCTGGCCTTTATTTTGACCGGGGCCATCACCGCCGGGGTCCTGCAGGTCACCCAGCTGGACGTGGCGTATGGCCTTTTATATGAGGTCTGGTCCAAGAGCGTCAAGCAGACGCTTCTGACGCCGGTGGGCATCACGGAGAGCCTCTTCGGCGCGTGGTTCAACGGTATCCTGCGCGGGGGCGTGATCTTCATCGTGCTGGGATTATCCGCAAGGGCGCTTTTTGATTTTACGTCCCCGCCTTTGGGACCGATGCTGATCTTCCTGGCCGGGATTTTCGGTTGCGCGCTTTTGCTGGGGTTAATCGTCAACGTGCTTTTGTTGATGTTTGGACAGAAAGCGGAGATCACCGCATGGATGTTCGCGTATCTGTTCATGCTCTTGAGCGGGATCTATTATCCGGTCACCACTTTGCCGCCATTTTTCTATCACGTGGCCGAGTGGATCCCCATCACCTATTTTCTGGAATATCTGCGGCAATACTTCGGGTTCACTTCGGTATTCACTCACCCACTGCTCAAAGGCACAGCGCTCACCCTGGTTTATCTGGGGCTGGGGTTGGTCCTCATGCGCTTCGCGTTCCATCGCGCCAGGAAAAAGGGGATTATTCTGCGGTTGTCGGAGTAGGCGGAGCGCTTGCCGTTTGCAGTTCCGCCGGTAAGACGGTTTCGGTGCGGCCGGTATTGAGGTCGCGCAGTTCGACGTAATTAAAATCCGTAAACTTATAACTTTTGAACGTTTCCGCGACGACCTTGAGGATCTCCCCGCGCGTGTCGGGGGAAGGAGGGAAGGAGCTTTTTTGGTATTTGAAATTGATCCTGGTCGCGATCTGTTTGGCCAGAAATTCCGGTAGGGTGATCTCGGTATACGCCAGATGCCGGCCTTCGGTGTCCCCGATCCAGTCCGTTTTTCCCCTGGCTTCATAAATGCTTCTTTTGACGAATTCTTCCTGCGGCAGGGCCCCAAACGCCATATACTGTTTCAGGTCTTCCAGGTAAAAAATATTCTCCATCTCAACGCCATTTTTAACATCCGTGATCACACTGACGAAAAATTGCGGCGCGTCTTTAGTCTCGAAATAGGCGCGCGACACGCCGGTCAGGATTTGCTGGCTGATCTTCTGGTAGGCGCTGGAGTAGCCCAGCCGGTAGCCGGGGGTTTGGAGGTAGTTTTCGTCGGGGTGGATATCGTGGGTGATCTTGAAACGGCGCTCGATGTAAACGCTTTCCAGATATTTGACGGACGGGTGTTCTTCCGCCGTATCCGACTTGCGCGCACCCTCGGGCGTGGAGGAGACCCGCATGAGGTCGTCATCTAACGGCACGTAGATCCATAAAGTGTTGCGCAGCGGTTTGAGGACCACCTTGATCTTGTGTTCTTCCCGGCATATCTTGAGGAATTTCTGGTGCGCTTCGGACAGCGGCCGGGGCGCGGGCGGCGTTGCCCTGGAACAGCCGGCAAATAACCCCAGGAGGATCAGGCAAATCCCGAGAAAGGAATATGATTTTTTCATGATTTCAGGGTGTTGAAGGTCTTTCCGTGGGGCGGCTGGCCGGTTTAAGCCCGTAGCGGTCAAAGATGGCGACGATCTCATCGTATTCGAGCTCTCCTTTTTTAAGGAGCTCCTGGGCGAAATATTCATAAAGGTCGTGTTTCTCCCGCAAGATCTGTTCCACTTCTTTCATGCAGGATTGCAGGATGTCCTGGATGTCCTGGTCGATGGTCTCCTTGGTCTTTTCCGAGATGGGGAAGTTGCCGTAGCTGGACCGCTCGGCGAGAAAATCTCCCACGAGACCGGATTTGCCCATCCCCAGGCTCACGACCATGTAACGGGCGATCCTCATGGCTTGATAAAAGTCGCTGCCCGGGCCGCCCCCGACGCCGGAACTGGTCGAGCCGAATTTGATCTTTTCGGCGACGTAGGCCGCGATCGCGACCTTGATATCCGCCATGAGTTTCTCTTTATTGGCCGAATGCAGTTCCTCGATGGGCCGGCTGGAGATCATGCCCAGGCTCCCCTTGCGCGGGATGATCGTCGCCTTGATGACATCATCGGTCGGGTGAAGAAGATAGCCGATGATCGCGTGCCCGGCTTCATGATACGCGGTCCAGACCTTCTCGTTCCCGGTCATGATGATGTTGGATTTATCGCCATACTGGATGCGGTCATAGGCGTTGGAGAGGTCCTTGAAGGTGATCGTGTCGCGTTTCTCCCTTAAGGCGAAAATCCCCGCCTCACGCACCATGCTGTCGATTTGGGACGGCGAGAAATAAAGGGTTTTCTGGGCGAGGACCCTGGGGTCGCAGGAACCGTCGGTCTGGACGCGGGAGAGGTAGAACTTGAACAGTTCAACGCGTTCATTCAGATTGGGCAAGGCGATATAAATTTTCCGGTCGAACCGGCCCGCGCGCAAAAGCGCCGGGTCGAGCGCGCTTTCCGGGGCGTTGGTCGCCGCGAGGACCACGATATTGTTCTCCGTTTGCCGCAGCCCGTCCATCTCCGTGAGCAACTGGTTGATCGTCGCGTTATATTCGGTCGGGCCGCCGTATTCATCCGCGCCGAACGATCGGGGTTTGGCGATCGCGTCGATCTCGTCGATGAAGATAAAGCACCCCACCTCGGCGCGGGCCAGTTTCCGGGCTTCTTCAAAAAGGTCGCGCACCCGTTTGGGGCCCACACCGACGAAGCGTTCAATGAACTCGCTTCCCGATTTGCTGATGAAAGGAAAGCCCGCCGCCGTGGCCATGGCCTTGGCCAGATAGGTCTTCCCGCAGCCCGGCGGCCCCAGTAAAAGCACCCCTTTGATGATCTTTCCGCCGACGGCTTTAAGGCGGCTGCGGTCGCGCATCAGGTCAACGATCTCCCAGGCTTCTTTTTTCGCGTTGTCCATGCCGATGACCTCTTCCCACTTCACGCTTATTTTCTCGCTTAAAATCTTGTCTCCGCCGGTCTTCTCGATGGAGATCATGATGCGGTGCAAAGATGTTTCGAGGTCTTTCCCTGTGATCTGGCGCCGGTTTTCCCGCAGCGCGATAACGCCCGCCTCCCGCACCAGGTTGTTAAGATCGGAAGGAGAGAACCATTTCGCCTTATCCGCGAAATGTTCGATGTCGATCTCCGGGGCGGCATCGACTTTGGAAAGGTAATATTTCAAGACCAGTTCCCGTTCCTGGGCGTTGGGTTTCTCCACGCGGATCTTGCGGTCGAACCGGCCGGAACGCATGATGGCCGGGTCCAGTTCGTCTTCCTCCACGTTGGTGGCGGCAAGGACGAGGATGTTGTTTTCATTGTTGCGCAACCCGTCCATTTCCATCAGGAATTGATTGATGGTGGCGTTATGGGAGGTGTCCGCGCTGGAAAGGCTGGGGAGTTCTCTTTTGGAGGCCCGTTCGCGGGCGAAGGCGTCGATCTCGTCGATGAAGATGATGCACCCGCCGTGGATGCGCGCTTCTTCCCGGGCCTGTTTGAATAAAGATTTCATGCGCGCGGCGCCTTGGCCCATGAACATCGCCACAAAATCACTGCCGGCGACCGACAACATCGGCAAGCCGGCGTCGCTCGCCATGGCCTTGGCCAGATAGGTTTTCCCGCAGCCCGGCGGGCCGATCATGATGGCCCCTTTAATGATATTCCCGCCGATCACCTTGCGCAGGGAATGGTCCTTGAGCAGGCGCACGACTTCCTGGGCGTCTTTTTTGGCGTCTTCCATGCCGATGATATCGGTCCATTTGAGGTCCAGCAGTTTATCGACGCGCGTTTTCTTGATGGTCCCGATGCCGCCGCCCCGCATGATGTAGTAATACATGCCGAAGAGGAAGGGAAGGGTCAAGAGCTGGGCGAAGACGAACATGGGCAGGTTCATCGCCTGCATGCCGGCCATTTGGCTCTTGGAGAAACTTTCCAGCGAATTGAAATTCCTGGCGATGTAGGAAAGGTAAACGGCCATCCCCCACAAAAGGCCGCAAAAAGCGGAGATGAGGAGAATTTTGATCCAGTTGATCTTTAGCCAGATGATGAATTTTTGCATAGGAGTACGATAGAACAAGTATATCATAACTTATCTTGAGATAGCGGCAACTTTTTCAGAAAATAAACACCTGTATCCGCGTTTGCCCGCCCCGTTTGCTATCTTGACCTTGACTTCATCGTTGAACTGTGTTAATTTGTCCCTGTTCTTTTTCGTTAATCTTTTAAAAAAAGGTCGAGGTCATGTCATCCATAGCACACGTCAAAGCGCGGCAGATCCTGGATTCCCGCGGGAATCCCACGGTTGAAGTCGATGTCATTTTAAAGAATGGTATCCTGGGACGCGCCGCGGTCCCCTCGGGCGCCTCCACCGGCGAGCATGAAGCCATCGAATTGCGTGACGGCGACAAATCCTGTTATTTGGGAAAAGGCGTCACCAAAGCGGTCGCCAACGTCAACACCGTGATCGCCAGGGCCATTAAGGGTAAAAGCCCGGATTTTAAAGCGGTCGACAAGATTGTCCTGAAGCTCGACGGGACGGAGAATAAAGGCAACCTCGGCGCCAACGCCATCCTGGGCGTTTCGATGGCGGTGGCCAAGGCCGATGCCAATCAAAAGAAAGTCCCGTTCTACCGCTACCTCGGCGGCCCGAAAGCGAAAATCCTGCCGGTCCCTTTGATGAATATCCTCAACGGCGGGGTCCATGCCGACAACAATCTCGACATCCAGGAATTCATGATCATGCCCATCGGCGCGCCGACCTTCAGCAAGGCGATGCAGATGGCGGCGGAAGTGTTCCACAACCTCAAAAAGATCCTCCATGACAAAAACCTTTCAACGTCCGTCGGCGACGAAGGCGGGTTCGCGCCCAATCTGCAAAGCAATGAAGAGGCGTTGACGTTGATCATGGACGCCACGGCCAAAGCCGGGTACAAACCGGGCAAGGATATTTTCATCGCCCTGGATGCCGCGGCGTCTTCATTCCACGAGAACGGCAAATACAATTATAACGGGCAGCTCATCAGCGCGGATGAATTGATCGATGTCTACAAGAAGATGGTCGGACAATTCCCGGTCGTTTCCGTCGAAGACGGGCTTTATGAGAACGATTGGGACGGATGGAAGAAATTGACGCAGGCCCTCGGCGCGGAAGTGCAGCTGGTCGGCGACGACCTTTTTGTCACCAACGTCAAGCGTTTGAAGATGGGGATCGACAAGAAAATCGCCAATTCCATTTTGGTCAAGGTCAACCAGATCGGCAGCTTGTCTGAAACGCTCGACACGATCCATCTGGCGAGGAAGAATAAATACACGTCGATCATCTCGCACCGCTCCGGGGAAACGGAAGATACCACCATCGCCCATCTGGCGGTGGCGACCGGCGTGGGGCAGATCAAGACGGGGTCGCTTTCGCGCACCGACCGGCTGGCCAAGTACAACGAGCTTTTGCGCATCGAAGAAGAGCTCGGCAACAAGGCCGTGTACGCGGGGACGATGTGGGGGAAGATCTATTAAAAAGTGTTCAGTGTTCAGTGACCAGTGATCAGAAAAATCTGATGCTGACCACTGACCACTGACCACTGACCACTGATATGTTAAAAAACGCCCTCTGGCTTTTCGCCGTTGCCACAATCATCTTGCTTTTTTTCCTGCCTTCGTTTAGTATTATGCAGGATCATCGGCAGAAGAACCTGGAATACGAGAGAAGGATCGCCGAGTTGCAACGAAGAAACGACGAGTTGAAAGAAGAGAAACAGCGCTTGATCGAGGACCCGGTTTATCTGGAACGCGTGGCCCGCGAACGGATGGGCCTGGTGCGGGACGGCGAAAAAATTTACAAGATGGAAAAGTAGGGGCAACCCTTGTGGTTGTCCGATTTTTGAAAAATATCGCGGGGTGGAGCAGCCCGGTAGCTCGCAAGGCTCATAACCTTGAGGTCGCAGGTTCAAATCCTGTCCCCGCAACCATGAACCACGTTGGGTTCATGGTTTCACGACTCATGTGAGACCATGGACCCAACTTTTTATTCATGAACCCATAAGTTCATGAGCCCTGAACCCCATGCGGTTCAGGGTAACCGATATGCAAAAACCTATCCCCCTAAAAGGAGATAGGTTTTTTGTTTGGATATGCATTACACCTACATATTATTTAGCTTAAAAGACCATCAGCTTTATATAGGATACTCCACGGATGTCCTCCGCCGCTTGGAGGAACACAATCGCGGCTACAATTCCAGCACGCAATATCGTCGTCCTCTGAAACTGATCTATTATGAGATGCACTTGAGTAAACACGACGCTTCGCGTCGGGAACATTACTTCAAAACTTCGAAGGGGAAGGCCACATTAAGACAAATGTTACGTACGACGTTATCAGAAGTGTTGCCGAAGAAGGAATAGAAATGCGGGGAAATCCCGGGGCTTCAATAAATATAGAAAAGCCGCGGGACTGCAACAAATCCCTTGGTCGAACACCACTCCGTATGTATACTATCCCCCTATGGCGCTGATCAGTTTACAAGAAATTTCCGTCGCTTTCGGCGGGCCGCTCATCTTCGATCAATTAAGCCTGCAGTTGGAAGCGGGCGAGCGCGTGGCGTTGCTGGGGCGTAACGGCGCTGGGAAAACCACGCTCATGAAAGTCATCGCCGGGCACCTGGGCGCGGACGAGGGCGAGGTTGTCCGTCAGCAAGGCATCGAGATCACCCATTTGCCCCAGGAGATCGCTTCTGATATTCAGGGAAACGTGTTTGACATTGTCGCCTCAGGTTTAGGAAAACGCGGCGAGCTTCTCAAAGAGTACCACCATATCAGCCACCGGTTGCATACCGAACACACCCCCGAATTGCTGCGTCAGTTCGACCGCGCGCACGCGGAGCTGGACCGCACCGAAAGCTGGGACATCAGCAACCAGGTCGAGTACGTCATCCTTCAGATGAAGCTTGACCCGGAAGCCGAATTTGGACAGTTATCCGGCGGACAAAAACGCCGGGTGCTCCTGGCCCGGGCGCTCGTTATCAAGCCTGATATCCTGCTTCTCGATGAGCCCACCAACCATCTCGACATCGATTCTATCGACTGGCTGGAAGGGTTCTTGAAAAGTTATTCCGGCACCGTGCTGTTTGTCACGCATGACCGCATGTTCATGCGGCACCTGGCGACCCGGATCGTGGAGCTTGACCGCGGGAGGATCTTCAGCTGGAGCTGTGATTATCAAACATTTTTAGAGCGCAAACAAATGGCGCTGGAGAATGAGGAAGTGCAGCGTCATGAATTTGAAAAGAAATTGACCCAGGAAGAAGTCTGGATCCGCAAGGGGGTTAAGGCCCGCCGGGTCCGCAATGAAGGCCGCGTGAAAGCGCTCGAGCGGATGCGGGAAGAGAAGAAAAAACAGCGCCAGGCCGTCGGGAAAGTGAATATGCAGGCGCAGGAGGCCGGGCGTTCCGGGCATCTGGTGATCAAGGTTTCCAACCTTGGATATGAGTACGAAAATAAGCCTTTGATCAACAGTTTCACGACGACGATCATGCGCGGGGACAAGATCGGCGTGATCGGCCCCAACGGCTCGGGGAAAACGACGCTGTTACGCCTGTTGCTGGGACAGATGACACCGCTGCGGGGCAAAGTGCGGCTGGGGACGAACCTGGAGGTCGCGTATTACGATCAATTGCGCGAACAGCTCGATGAAGAAAAAACGGTGATGGAAAACGTCAGCGGTTCCGGCAATGATACCATCATGATCAACGGTAAACCGCGGCATATCATCGGCTACATGCAGGATTTTCTTTTTTCCCCGGAACGCGCGCGCACCCCCGTGAAGGTCCTCTCCGGCGGCGAGCGCAACCGGCTTTTATTGGCGCGGCTTTTTACCAAACCCTCGAATGTCCTGGTCATGGATGAGCCGACCAACGATCTGGACGTGGAAACACTGGAACTGCTCGAAGAATTGCTGCTCGAGTATTCCGGCACGCTCCTTTTAGTCAGCCATGACCGGGCGTTTTTGAATAATGTGGTGACCAGCACCATCGTGCTCGAAGGGGAGGGCGAGGTCAACGAATATCCCGGAGGGTATGACGACTGGTTGAGCCAGCGCAAACCCAAGGTTGCGGAACCGAAAGCGAAACTGGTCAACAAAGCCGCCGAAGAAGAACCGGTCAGGGATAAAAAACCGCAAGCCCGGAAACTTTCGCATAAAGAAGAACAGGAATTGGCCGCGCTTCCGGCCAAGATCGAAAAACTTGAAACAAGACAGGATGAGCTCTACACGCTGATGGCCGATCCCGATTTTTTTAAGAAGAGCCCCCCGGAGATCGCCTCCCTGAAAGACAAGCTTGAAAAGGTCGAGGACGAACTTCTCAAGACCTTTGAGCGTTGGGAATTGCTCGAAGGCTCCCGTTCAAACGGTTGATGTCTTTTAATTCCGCGATTCTTCTCACTTTTTATTTCTTTTTTTGAGTATAATACCGTGCGGTACTGTTCCAGAGACCTTTAACAACATCAGCGATTTGATAATATGGGAATAAAACAAGGTCAATAATCAAAGGAGGTAAGACAACATGAGAAAATTAACTTATTTTATCATTATGGGCATGGCTGTATGTTTATCCGCCAGTTTTGTCTTTGCCGAGGGGATGAAGGGTGCCATGAAGAAAGAGGGGATGGAAGGCAAAGGCATGATGATGGGTAAGGGCATGATGACGCGTTCGCCCGCCATGGTCGCTTCCAGCGACGGCGGGGTCATCGTTTTGTCAGGGAATAAACTTTATAAATATGACAAGAACCTTAACCTCGTCAAGGAAGCGGAGATCAAGACGGAGATGGGTTGCATGGGCGGCATGAGGGGCGGGATGGGCATGGGGGGGATGAAAAAGATGTGTCCGATGTGCGCCAAAATGAAGGGCAAAGACGACACGATCGACGCCGCCGCCGAGGGGGAAGCGGACCAGCCGGCACAGGAAGAACCCGAACACAAAAGCCATCATTGAGCCATGGCTAAAGATCCGATCTGCGGCATGACGGTTGATGAACGGCGGGCTTCGAAGGTCAATCAGGGCGGGAAGGATTATTTTTTTTGCAGTCCGCACTGCAAGGACAAATTCTTAAAACAATCCCGGGAGCCTGTCCCATCGCCGCAGCCCAAGGGTACCAAAACCATCTACACCTGTCCGATGCATCCGGAGGTCCGCCAGGACCATCCCGGGGATTGCCCCAAGTGCGGGATGCCTTTGGAGCCAACCGGCCCCGCCGCGGGAGATGACAGCGAGCGTCATCTGGTGCGTTTCTTATCCGTCAAATTTTGGGGTGGGTTGGTGCTGACGGTCCCTGTTATTGTCCTTGCCGTCGGTGAGATGGGTCCCCTCCTCAACATTCACGCGTTGGTCCCGATGGCGGTTTCGGGCTGGCTGCAGTTTGCTTTGGCCACGCCGGTCGTTCTCTGGGCAGGCGGATTTTTCTTCACCAAAGCCCGGCAGTCTCTCCTTAATAGATCCCTGAATATGTTCACCCTGATCGCGCTGGGCGTCGGCGCGGCGTACGGCTACAGCACGTTCGCCGTTCTATTTCCGGGAATGTTCCCTGAAGATCTGAAAATGGAGGGGCGGATCAATTTGTATTTTGAGGCCGCCGCCGTGATCACGGTTTTGGTCGTGCTCGGCCAGTTGCTGGAGGCCCGCGCCCGCAGCCAGACCGGGCAGGCGATCAAGGCGCTGTTGGGACTGGCCGCGAAAAACGCGCATCGCGTACGCGATGGACAAGAGGAAGAAGTCGCCATTGATGATGTCCACAAAGGCGATCTCTTGCGCGTGAGGCCGGGAGAAAAAGTCCCGCTGGACGGGATCGTTGTCGAAGGCCGCACGACCATCGACGAGTCGATGATCTCGGGAGAACCGATGCCGGTTGCCAGGACGGCCGGCGAGCGGGTCATCGGCGCCACGGTCAACCAGACGGGGACGTTTGTGATGAAGGCCGAAAAGGTCGGCGCGGAAACTTTATTGTCGCAGATCGTGCGCATGGTCGCCGAGGCCCAGCGCAGCCGCGCGCCCATCCAGAAACTGGCGGACCGGGTGTCCGGATATTTCGTCCCCGCCGTTATCTTTGCCGCCGTCATCGCTTTTATCGTCTGGTGGCGGATAGGCCCGCCGCCTTCCCTGGCGTACGCCATCGTTAACGCCGTTTCCGTTTTGATCATCGCTTGCCCGTGCGCGCTGGGGTTGGCCACACCGATGTCCATCATGGTCGGGGTTGGGCGCGGGGCCCAGGGAGGGATCCTGGTCAAGAACGCCGAGGCCATCGAAAAGGCCGAGCGGATCACGCATGTCCTGACCGACAAGACCGGGACGCTCACCGAAGGCAAGCCGAAAGTCACGGTCGTGCATCCGGCCGCCGGCGTCGATGAGGCGCTGCTCTTGAGCGTGGCCGGGTCCCTGGAACAAGCCAGCGAACATCCCTTGGCCCGGGCCGTGGTCGAGCACGTCCGCGCCCGCGGCGTGGACGTGCCGAAGATCGAGGATTTCGATTCCGTCACGGGAGCGGGCGTGAGGGGAAGGCTCAATGGCGCTGTTGTCGCGCTGGGCAATGAAAGATTTATTACTGATAGCGTGAGAGAAGTTCCGCGGGACATTCAGGATCAAGCGGCGCGGATGCGGACAAAGGCGCAGACGGTCGTGTGGGTGGCGCGGGAACGCGAGGTCCTGGGAGTTTTGGGGATCGCTGATCCGATCAAAACGACAACGCCAGCGGCCATCCGCGAGTTGCACCGTTTGGGTTTGAAAGTCATTATGCTCACCGGAGACCACCGCGCCACCGCCCAGGCCATTGCCGCGCAGCTGGGCATCGACGATGTCCGCGCGGAAGTGGACCCGGCGGGAAAACGAAAAATCGTCCAGGAATTCAAGCAGAGCGGCGCTTGGGTGCTGATGGCCGGCGACGGGATCAACGACGCCCCGGCTTTGGCCGAGGCCGAGGTGGGGGTGGCCATGGGCACGGGCACGGACGTGGCCATCGAAAGCGCGGGGATCACGCTCGTCAAGGGGGATCTGAACGGCATCGTCAAGGCCCTGAAATTAAGCCGGCAGGTGATGCGCAACATCCGCCAGAACCTTTTCTTCGCCTTCATTTATAACGCCCTCGGCGTCCCCGTGGCCGCGGGTGTGCTGTATCCTTTGACGGGACTGCTTTTGAACCCCATGATCGCCGGGGCCGCGATGAGCTTCAGCTCCGTGTCGGTTGTCAGCAACGCCCTGCGCCTGCGGCGGTTGAAATTGTAACCGCCGGGACATTTCTGATTTGGCCGGTCATCGCCGTTTTTACGCCGTTTTTATTGTTTGCCCAAACTCCTATTCTCCTGTAAAATAACGACTTAAGTGAAAGAGCCCACAAGGAGCATTTCAGCTTTACCGATAGAGGTATATAATCTAAATGGCTGTGACAAAGCAAGGCATTCAAGAGGACACAAAATTTACCGATTATCACGCCAAGTATTTTGCCTATGAGCTTACAAAGCGATGCCCCTCTGATAGTTTAGAAAAACTTTCCGTTACTTTATCTAACGCCCAAGTTGACTTAAACCCGCACCAAATCGAAGCAGCCCTATTTGCGTTCCGTTCACCCTTATCCAAAGGCGCGATTCTTGCTGATGAAGTTGGTCTTGGGAAGACGATCGAAGCAGGTCTTGTGATGACACAAAAATGGGCTGAAAGGAAACGCAAGATATTGCTTATTGTTCCTTCGAGCTTGCGCAAACAATGGAATGTCGAGCTTCAGGAAAAGTTTTTCCTGCCCTCATGTATTCTGGAAAAGAAATCGTTTGAGCTTTTAATCAACGGCGGCAATCTCAACCCTTTTGATCAGAAAGACGCCGTTGTTATTTGTTCCTACCATTTCGCGCGCGCAAAATCAGCCTATATTAAACAGACCAAATGGGATCTGGTCGTGATCGACGAGGCCCATCGGTTACGCAATGTTTACAAAAGCGGCAATAAGATCGCTAAAGAAATCAAGGGCGCTGTTCAAGACGTCCCCAAGATATTGCTTACCGCGACGCCATTACAAAATTCTTTGCTTGAATTGTACGGCTTGGTCAGTGTCATTGACGATCACGTTTTTGGCGACTTGGAAAGTTTTAAAGCGAATTATGCGCGTGTTTCCCGTGAACAAACCATGCATGACAGTGAGTTGGGTCTGGTCGAACCGAAACGAGAGATGTTTGCGGACCTGCGAAATCGTCTGAAGCCTGTTTGTATACGTACGCTGCGCAAGCAAGTTTTGGAGTACATCAAATATACCAAGCGCATTCCTTTAACGCAGGATTACGTGCCGACCGAACAAGAGACTGAACTTTATGACGGCATGTCTGAATATTTGCAGAGAGATGTGCTCTATGCCCTTCCTTTCAGCCAGCGTCAATTGATCACCCTTATCTTGCGCAAGCTCCTCGCTTCTTCTTCCTTTGCCATCGCCAGCACCTTAAACGGCCTTGTTTATAAATTGAATAAAATGATCGACGAGGCTCAAAAGCAACCGGCGGTAGGGGAGATCCCTATCCCGGAGCTCGAAGAAAATTACGAAAACCTCGAGACTCAAACAGATGAATGGATCGACGATGAGGAAGAAGAGGGGGAAGGTGAGGGCCCCAAAAAGAAATATTCCCAAGAAGACATCCAGTTTATGAAGCAAGAAAGGGAGGACCTTGAAGAGTTTCGCGATCTAGCAAAGCAAATTTGGAAGAATTCCAAAGGGGAAGCCTTGTTGACGGCTCTTGAGAAGGGGTTTGAGATGGCAGCCGGTCTGGGCGCTCCCAGGAAAGCCATTATTTTTACAGAATCGAGAATAACGCAAGACTATCTCCTGCGGCTGCTTTCGGAAAGTGGTTATAAAGACAAGATCGTTCTTTTTAATGGTTCCAATAACGACCAAAGATCCAAAGATATTTATCAGGGTTGGTTTGAAAAGCATAAAGATACGGACAAAATCACCGGTTCCAGGACGGCAGACATGAGAGCGGCCCTGGTTGATTGTTTTAAAGCGGAAGCTGAGATTATGATCGCCACGGAAGCGGCCGCGGAAGGCGTTAACTTGCAGTTTTGTTCTCTGCTTATTAATTATGACTTGCCCTGGAACCCTCAGCGCATAGAACAGCGCATTGGGCGGTGTCACCGCTATGGCCAGAAATACGACGTGGTGGTCATTAACTTTGTTAACCGCGAGAACGCCGCTGACCGGCGTGTTTATGAATTGTTAGATCAGAAATTTAATCTTTTTAAGGGAGTCTTCGGCGCCAGTGATGAGGTATTGGGAAGCATAGAATCAGGCGTGGATTTCGAAAAGCGCATTGCCGCTATATATCAAACATGCCGGAATGAAAAGGAGATCAACGCCGCCTTTGATGAGCTTCAAGAGGAAATGGATACCAGTATCCAGGAGGGGCTTAAAGATGCCCGGCAAAAACTGTTGGAAAATTTTGATGATGAAGTCCATGAGAAGTTAAGAGTCAACCTCAAAGAGAGCCGGGAGTATCTGGATACGTACGAGCGATGGCTTTGGGATATCAGCTGGTATTATCTGGGTGATATGGCGGATTTTGCCGAAGAAGAATATTCATTTATGCTCAAGAAGAACCCATTTCCCCAGGAAGAAATTCATCCCGGGCCCTACAAGATCGGAAAAAATATTGAAGACGCGCATGTGTACCGCCCGGCTCATCCCTTGGCCCAAAAGATTTTGGCTAAAGTAAAAGGAGAAAGCCTCCTGGAGGCGGAGATCGTATTTAACTGTTCCAGTCATCCGGCATTGATTTCAGCGCTAAAGCCTTTGGTGGGGAAAAGCGGTTGGCTCAAGATATCTAATTTGACAGTTGAAGCCTTGGAAGCGGAAGACCATATCATAATTGCTACGGTTGACGAGCGGGGGAATTCCATTGACCCTGACATCGCGAGAAAGCTTTTTTCGCTTTCGGCGGAGATCTCGCCTGCAGGTTTCAGCGCGGGAGAAGCGCGACAGTGGTTGAGGGATTTGGAGGGAGTCATGACCCAGGATGTTTTGTCGAAGATCGCGGGGCGGAATACAAAGTTTTTTGATAATGAGGTCGAAAAGCTGGATAAATGGGCGGATGATATCAAAGAAAGTCTGGAACTGGAATTGAAGAAGTTAAGCAAAGACATTAAGACCTTGAAAACAGAAGCCCGTAAGATTGTGCGACTGGATGAAAAGGTCAAAGCCCAGCGGCAGATCAAGGATATGGAGAAAAAACGCAACGGCATGCGCTTAAATTTATTTAAGCTCCAGGATGAGGCGGACGAGCGCAAGGAAAAATTGATTGACGAGGCCGAGGGGCGGCTTAAACAGAAAATAAAATGCGATGAGTTATTTATAATAAAATGGTCGTTGGTTTAAAAATAATTACGCTTGACAAAGTTTCAATGGAGTATTAAATTAGTATTATATTAGTAGAATATTATATTGTAACTATAATTGTTTGCTAGGATTACGTCATGAATACTATTAGAGAATTGCTTGATCAATTTACAGCCGAACGTTATTTGACAAAAGAGGAAATCGGGTACCGGATACCCAATAATCTTTCTTTAGAGGAAGTCTGGCGCGAGGTGCGAGATCATCGCAAGCAGCGCGCTGAATATATGCCTTTTGAGGATCAGGGTAAACACAGATTTTGGTATGTATTGCTTGCGCAATTGCAGAAAAAGCTTCATGAAATCGATTCCCTGGGCAGAGATTCCATTTATTCTCTGGTCAAACAAGAGATAGAAATGGAAATGATCAAGGACTCTCTGATGGAAGAGGCTGTTTTCTCAAGCGCGATCGAGGGGGCTTTTTCAACTGTTAAGCGTTTAAAGGAAATGGTGGATCAAAAACAGCCACCCAAAGACATCAACGACCAGATGGTTTTGAACAATTACCGGGCTATGCAGTTTATCCTCCAAGAGAAGCATCAGGATCTAAGTATCGATTTCATCCTGGAGTTGCAGAAAATTGTGACACAGGACACGCTTGATCAAGACGATGCCGCTTATAGCGGTCAATTCCGTAATGATTGGGTTTATATCAAGGACAAGCGGGATCATGTTATCTATACACCGCCGCCGGCTGACCAGGTTTTGCCTGCGATGGAGAAGATGGTCAACTGGGTTAATCAGAAAAATGAAGAAGGGTTTATTCATCCCATCATCAAAGCATCGTTTGTGCATCTGTATTTTGTGCATATCCATCCTTTTTTTGACGGCAATGGACGGACCGGCCGGGCCCTTTTTTATTTTGACTTGATCAAAAATGAATATGAGTTTTTTAAGTATTTTTCGATCTCGGTGGCTGTGCAGAAAGCCAAGGGAAAATATTACCAGGCGATTCGCAACTCAGAGATCCACGAAGGTGATTTTACGTACTTTCTTCTTTATATGGCAGAAATCATTTTGGAGTCCATCCATCTGGTAAAGGCGCGGATCGCCCACCATTATCAGAAAGAATTTGTTATGGTCCGCCTGAATAAAGACGGCATTTTTCTAAACGACCGCCAGCAGAAATTTGTTAAGAAATTTTTTGTCATGGATCAGCGGATCATGACCATCAAGAAATACCAGGACTGGTTTAAAGTAGTTTATGAAACGGCCCGGCGCGACTTGGATGATCTGCATCAAAAAAAGATTTTGGTTAAGGGCAAACAGGGCAAGGCCTATGTCTATCGGCCCAATAATGAGTTCGGAGCTGGCAGTTGATTAGTAGTTAAGTATTGTGTAACATGTTTTAAATAAATGAGTTATATATATAATACTAATGAAGTAATCAAAATGAACATCCAGCGATCCTATTTGCCAACATACCCGCCACGCCTCTTGGTCTTCGGGCCAACGCGCATTTTGGGCGGGTTTTTCTTATTATTTCTATCTGATAAGAAGGTGTCGTCAGGGTAAAGAAATTCTTGCAAGGATTCTTATATTACATTGTTTAACAGTTTTGTCATAACTTATTGAAATCAATAATATTATAATATTGCATATGCTCTTGGGCATAATCATCGCGCGTAAACCGGCGGAGGTTGGGCGAGGGTGCGCGGAAAGAAAAATTGATTGAGGAATTAAATCGTTAGGGAAACGAAATGCCATACATTGTTTATTTAGATGAAACCGGCGATCATTCGCTGGAGCTGATCGACAAAGATTTTCCTGTTTTTGCCCTGGCCATGTTTATATGTGAAAGCGAATACTATAACCAAACGATTTTGCCGGCGGTTTCCCAGTGGAAGATGGATAATTTCGGGCATGAAGGGATTATCCTCCATTCCCGTGACATCCGAAAAGCTCAGAAAGATTTCGGTTTATTGACTAATCCGCAAAAACGTCAAGAGTTTATGGACAAGATTAACGTCATGATGCGCGACTTTAAATACTATTTGATTGTATCTGTCATCAAGAAACAGGACCACAAAGATAAATATGGTATTAACGCGAACAACCCGTATGACCTGGCCATGATGTTTTGTCTGGAGAGGCTCCTGGCTTTCCTGGAGGATGCCGGGCAGAATGAGGTGCATTTGGTCGCGGAGAGCCGGGGCAAAAAAGAAGACAGGGATTTGGAATTAAGCTTTCTTAAGATCATCAGTCAGGGGACAAGTTATAATTCAGCCGACAGATTTAAACGGGTTAATTTCAAATTGCATTTTGTTCCCAAGACCATGAATACCATTGGAACACAGTTGGCGGATTTGGCGGCGTATCCCATTGCCCGGCATATTTTGCATCCCGGGAAGGCAAGCCCTGCTTATGAGATCGTTTCGAAGAAGTTTTACAAAGGGAAAGGATGGGTAAGGGGGCTGAAAGTTTTTCCATAAAAGAAACAGGCGGCTCCGATTACTCAGAACCGCCTGTCGACCGGGAATCCCCAGTCCTTTTTAAATCCGTTTTTAGTATAACATGAAGTGTTCTTTTGTCAAATTTTGAGGTCAGTTTCTTAAAAGATAGCCGTATCGTCGAGTGATGGCCTACCCCTTGCGGGGAACCGACCAACACAATAATAGCATTGTATGGTATTGTTGGCAAATTTTTTTGTAAAGGCTTTGGGTACAAAAAACCAATAAAACTTTAGCAATTATAAGAAACTGGGAGGATTGGCAAATGACAATAAGTGATGGTTTAATGATTTTAGCGGTATTAGTGGCGCCATTTCTGGCTGTTTTTGCACAAAGCAAGATTGATCAGAGCAGAGAAAAAAGAGGACAAAAATTATGGATTTTTAGAACTTTGATGGCAACGCGAGGCAATAAAATATCATTGGAACATGTCCAGGCTTTAAATTCGATTGATTTATTTTTCTCCCAAAAGGGGAAAGAAAAGCAAATAATTGAGAAGTGGACTGAATATCTTGACCATTTTTATACGCCTGTCAAGGAAGATAACCCCGATTTTCGTGTGGAATTGACAGCATGGTCGAATAAAGCAGATGAAATCCTTGCTGAACTTTTATCTTTGATGGGGCATTGTTTAGGATATGATTTTGATAAAGTAAGGATTAAAAAGGGAATTTATGTGCCTAAAGGACATGGAGAAATTGAGCTTGATAATTTAATTATCCGTAAGGGGATGGTTGCTGTAATGTCTGGTAAGGCAGGATTCCCTGTTAGTCCTTTTGGCAAATTTTCAGAACCGGAGAAGAAATAGTGGCGAACAAACAAAAACTTGAACTCACCTGGGTCGGGAAGGATAATCCGGAATATGATGTTGCCAATATCGAGCCGAGGATATTGGAGGAGCGTAAGGACCTGTCGTACGGCGATTCTGACACGGAGAATATGATCATCCACGGCGACAATCTGCTGGCGCTTAAGGCGCTTTTGCCGGAATATGAGGGGAAAGTGAAGTGCATTTATATTGATCCGCCCTATAACACGGGCAATGCGTTTGAACATTACGATGACAGTGTTGAGCATTCCACATGGCTTTCGTTGATGAAGCCGAGACTTGAGCTTTTAAGAACGCTTTTGCATCCCGAGCAGGGAAGCATCTGGATCTCCATTGATGATGATGAAACGCATTATTTAAAGGTTCTTTGTGATGAGATTTTTGGCCGGAATAATTTTGTGGCGAATGTAATCTGGGAGAAAAAATATTCCCCGCAAAATGATGCGAAGTGGTTATCTGACAGCCATGATCATGTGTTGATTTATGCGAGGAGTAAAGAAGCTTGGCGTCCTGGCTTATTACCTCGAACGGAAGAAATGGATCAGCGTTATAAGAACCCAGATATTGATCCCCGAGGTCCTTGGAAACCAGCAGATTTCTCTGTGAAAACATATAATTCGGAATGTGATTATGAAATTAAACTTCCTTCTGGAAGAATTGTTCGACCCCCGGGAAGCAGATGTTGGGTTACCAGTAAAAAAAGGTTTAATGAGTTAATTGCAGATAACCGTATTTGGTTTGGTAAAGATGGAAATAACGTTCCATCATTGAAGAAATTTCTTAACGAGGTAAAGCAAGGAACAGTTTCAAAGACAATCTGGTTTAGAAATGAAGTTGGGGATAATCAGGAAGCAAAAAAAGAAAGTATTAGTTTTAATTCTAAAGATGTGTTCTCAACTCCTAAACCAGAACGACTTTTAGAACGCATCTTAACGCTTGCGACGAATGAGAATGATTTAGTTTTGGATTCTTTCCTCGGCTCTGGAACAGCCGCCGCCGTCGCCCACAAAATGGGCCGTAAATATATTGGTATTGAATTAGGAGAGCACGCTTATACGCATGTTCATAAACGTCTCGTTTCCGTTATAGATGGGGTTGACGAAAGTGGGGTCACCAAGGTCGCAGATTGGAAAGGCGGCGGGGGGTTCAAGTTTTATGAACTGGCACCGAGTTTTGTGACGATTGATGAGTTCGGTAATCCTGTGATTGACAGTTACTACAACGACACCAAGCTCATCCGGGCCATGTGCAAGCTGACGAATTACACGTTTGCGCCTGATCCGAAGAACTATTGGAAACAGGGCAAGGGGCAGGGGAATAACAGTATTTATGTGACGACACAGATGCTGTCGGTCGCCATGGTTCAGCAGATCGCTCGTCATTTAGGGCCCAATGAAACACTGCTGATTTGTCCGAAGAAATTTGAACCCGGTTGTGAAAAGGTCGATACCCGCGTTACCATCAAGAAAATTCCGCAATCCATCCTCAAGGCCTGCCATTACGGAAAGAAGGAATATCTCCTGCCGGTCAAGGAAAAGCCAATCGAGGAAATCGAGATCGAAGATGACGACGACCCCGTTAGATAAGTTTTATAAAGACCAAGCCCTGCAATATATCACCAACGCCATGAGCCTGCGCGCGCCTCAACAAAAAAGTCTGGCGCTTTTTGCCGGCTATCTGGAATCAGACGCGGGGAAGAAGGTATTAGGCCGCGTGAAGCTGGAAAATCGCAAAGGGCTAAGCGATGTCGAGGCCGCCACAAAAGACTACGCGCGAACGATCCCGGAAACAAAACAGTTTCAGGCCTTTGAGCGGACTTTTCCGGCTTACACCTTCGCCCTGGCCACGGGTGTGGGTAAAACACGTTTGATGGGCGCGTTTGTGGCGTACCTGCATCTGGTTTATGGTATTCAAAACTTTATGCTTGTCGCGCCGGGCAACACGATTTACCGCAAGCTGGTGGATGATTTCAGCCGG
>Ga0154325_117_pt1 | contig 32160 bp, 28 predicted proteins | sample RifGroA2_FD_115853 | JGI IMG/M metagenome (GOLD analysis project Ga0154325, IMG submission 115853) | Omnitrophica WOR_2 bacterium GWA2_53_43
CAAGTAATTCCAGCACCCGATTATAACTGTTTTCCGTCGGCATATGGAAAATTCCAAGTTTTAAAATATGCTTATTCACCGTTAATTCAGGATCAATATTCACATTGAGGCTTTTGGGTTTCTTGGAACGCGCCGGGGCAATGACAACCCATTCTCTCGTTGCTAAATTTTGTCTGACTTCAGACATTGTTTTTCTACTCCTTGCGCTGTGTTGGGGGAAAAATAATTTTTCAACTCTTACAGCGCAGAATCCTCTTAATCCCCATTATTAAGAATGGCGGACGAACGCTCGTTTAAAGCATCCATCCGCTCCTTCTCTTTCATTTACTTTCCTCCATGCTCCTTGCCCTGTTCTTGACCTTCCATGTGACTACCCTCCACATGACTGCCTTCGGCATTGACGGGAATACGATTGTCATTGGCATCGTAAGTATAACGTTCCTTTCCTTCGAGTTTGTGGATTCTCACATCAGCGACACTTAATTTTCCTCCTTTATCTTCGACATCCAAATCCAGGTCCAGCATTTGACCGCTTTCGGTGTCTTTAAAATCCGCGCAAGAATAATAATAGTTTCCGGTCTTTCCTACCCGCTCATGAACCCGGATTAATTCCAGTTTCCGGGTTTTACCTGTTTCGGGATCAACGACATCGAACGTCCCTGTCGCCATGGATTTGTTCATAACATAATCCTTCATGGCTGTCCGGATGGCATCGGCCGATGGCGCGTTGGTGCCGCCATGTTCTTTTGGCGCTGTCCCGCCATGTTCTTTCTTTTCTACGGAAGCCCCTCCGTGTTCGGCTGCGGGAACAACCGTGGCGCTCCACAGCATCAAACTCAAAACCATTATAAAATTAAATATTTTACGCATTGCTTTCCTCCCTGCCCCCTTCAATCGGGGCTTTTATTTTTTCATTTTATATTATTCTTTTCTCCCGGGGATATCGATGATTTTCTTAAAGCTGGCTTACCTCCTTTCGCGTGTTCACATCCTTAAATCGAAACAATGTTTTGACCTGCAAAAATTTCTTCCCATCCACTTCAACATAAGGAAAAAAGAAATAATTTAAAGGCTCTCTGCCGGCGTTCGGTTCCAGGACGATGTCCCGCCCGACGCTAATCTCCAAACGATCGGCCCCGATCGCCCCAAAATAATATTCATATCGGGATTTATTTTTCCATGCCTCGGAGATGTCCACGGGAACCCACCCTGATTGCTCATCGTAAAATTCCGCCCAGCAGTGATAACCGGAAATTTCGCCTTCCTTTTTGCCGTTACTTAAGGGAACCCCCATCACGAACTTTGCCGGAATCCCGCAAGCGCGGGCCAGTGAAATAAATAGCGAATGAAAATCCGTGCAGTTACCCGCTTTTAGCGAGCAAACTCTTTCCGTGTCACCATTGCCCCAGCCCGGGATGGTTTTATCGTAGGAAACATTTTGAAAAACATAATCATAAATCGCGCGCGCCTTGGCCGTTGTCGTTGTCTTTCCCTGAGTGATTGTCTTCGCCATGGTTTTAATTCCCGGGCTTATTGTCACCAGCCGGTCGGCTTGCAGGTATTTACGCGAATCTTCTTCACTTAAAAAGGTCCTTGAGGAAACGCGCCTGTTGGAATACTCAGAACGCTTGACGCGATAGCGCGCATTGAATTTCAGCGATGAATTCCCGGGAGAAGCGATCCTGTAATTGAGAATTTTATTATGATAGGTCTTGTCATAACTAATATTGGCATTCTCCCGCGGTTCAATGTCAACCTTCTGGATCTCCTGATAAGGGGTCTGTGATAAATAAGGGAACCAAATTCTCAATTCTTCTGTATGCTCGGGGATGCCTTCGACAAGGACTTCGTAATCAAAGTCAACGGTTCTGGCCTGGGGAACATCCGCCCAGGCCGCGAATCTTGCCCCTGCCCCTCCCAGAACCGCGATCAAAAGAAATATGTTTCGCGCCGTTGAAACACGCCTTGTCATTTTAAAGCTCCCTGGCAGCTTGATCCCGCGCCGGCGGTGCAACCGAAACAATGGCTGCCGGTCAAAATTTTCCACTGGTCCAAGTCTTTCAAAGTTGCATTGGCAATTGATAGCGGCCGACCGTTGCGTATGCCCATTCCCAGCATCTGATTAAAATCACAGTCGTATAACCTGCCGTCCCAGCCGACACTTAAAGTGTGAAAACACATCAACCCTTCCGCCGTGGCCGGGTTAAAACTGTTGATCAAAAGTTCAACATACGCATCATACTGGTTAAACGCTTTGAGATATTTGGCGTACCGGGTAATCGGCATGTTCGTAATGGTGTACAATTGATCAAAAACAATCCCGAAATCCGCGTACAATTTTTTCTTGTAATCTTCTTCCAGTCTCTTCTGCGAAGGCGGCAAACGCGGACCAACGGGATTGTAAACAAGATTCAGGATAAACTCCTTTTTCTTCCCGTACCCCAAACCATTCAGCCGCTTGAGCGCCTCGACAGACTTACTGAACGTCCCCCGGCCCCTTTGTTTGTCCACATTTTCTTCCTGATAACAAGGCAGCGAGGCAACGACCTCAACCTGATGGCGGGCCAGGAAATCAGGCAAATCCGACATGCCGTCTTCGTAAAAAACAGTCAAATTACACCGATCAATGACGCGAAGATTTCTTGCCTTGGCTTCAATAACCAAATATTTGAAATTGGGATTTAATTCCGGGGCGCCGCCTGTAATATCTAACGTTCCCGCATCGGATACATCCAGAAAACGGACAACCGCTTCCGCGGTTTCCCGGCTCATGTTTTCTTTCGTCTTAGTCGGCCCCGCCTCGGCATGACAATGAACGCAGGTGAGATTGCATAATTTCCCAACGTTGACTTGCAGAATCTCAATTTTCCGTTTCCTTAAATCAATACTGTGTTCTGCTAATTTTTGTTTAAAACGATCCATTGTCTAACGACCTCCTTGAGGCCGGTGTTTATCCATACACCGGCCGAAACTCCTGAGGCAGAAGCCTCAGGAGCCTATCATCCTTAATCCCCAATAAAATCCCGCTGACAACAAAGCGGCGATAGGTAATGTCAAAACCCACGCGGAAACAATGCCTCCGATGATTTTCCAATTAGCTTTTCCATTCACCAATCCAATGCCAAACAATGAGCCGCAGGAAACATGCGTTGTTGAAACCGGCACGCCCATCTTCGAAGCAAAGATAACTAAAATTGCCGTGATCAAATTGGCCGTAAATCCCTGCCCATGATTCATCGCTGTGATCCGATGCGACATGGTTTCCGCCACTTTTTTCGCGCTTAAAATCCCGCCCAAAGCCATAACAATGGCAACCAGACCGATGTTAAGTTTCAATCCCAGCGCTCCGGTGGTCACGGCAAGCGCGACAATCTTGGGCGTGTCATTTAACCCCCGGGCAAAGCTCACCGCCCCGGCGCTTGCAAAGTGCAAAGTATCTAAAATCTGTTGGGCATCAATACCCATAACTCGTCCCTCATATCGATCTAAGGCTCTCGCCTGACACTCAACTTTCTCATCAACGAAAATTTCCATAGACTTGAGCTCAGCAACTGAAAACATTTGTCCATTAACCAAATTAACGTTAGCAACCGGAATGACCTTCTCTCCCATACAAACGCAGGTACTTCGCCCGACACCCAACTTCTGGCGACTAAAACGAAAGACCATATAAACCACGAATGTGAATACAACCGCAATGAAAGGAATGGATAATAAAGGAATAAAAAAATTCTTACCTAAAGTGGAGAAACCCAAGTCTGCGCCGATAGCAACCAATCCGGCACCGACCAAAGCCCCCGTTAAGCTGTGTGTTGTTGATATCGGGATTCCCGTCAACGTAGCCAACAAAACCGTCGCGCTGGCTCCGAGTGCGACTGCCAATAAGAATTCGGGGGTTGCAATTAGAGCGTCCGGCACAAGACCTTTACCGCTAAATGTTTTTACCAAATTCGTTGCGAAAAAAAATGCTGTAACCGATCCCGCCAATGTGGTAATAGTTGCCCATCCTAATGCTTTTCGATAATCCGTTGTCCCACTGCCAAAGAGTGTCGCCACACCTTTGAAATTATCGTTAGCGCCATTGGTGTAAGCGACGAACAATGTTGCTAAGATAATGAAAATCGTCCATTCCATTAACAGCACCCTCCTTTGCCTGTTGAGTTGGTTTCACTGGGCGCAGGCCCGCAAGGAAACAAACCAAAATGTCTGGATGTGTCGCCAACGATTTTGAAATGTTTTCCAAAACGCGTATTGCTGATCATCGAAGCCGTATTGCCGCAAACCAAGAGAGGCTTCCCGGTCACAAAAGTATGATGGTCATCTAAAATAAAGGCGTTCGGACACCCATCAATCGTGCCTTGATAATAAGCCACCTGCCCAAAATCTTCGCAACGGTCTTCCAGATCGCCCAGTTTAAAAGCGCGGATTGTCATGGAATAAAATTCCACCGGCCCGGCTTTCTTGGCAAGGACCGGATCATCAATATTGATCTTTCTTTTCTGAATAATCCTGTGATCCGGGCAACCCAAATCAGCCAAAATCCTTCTGAAATCTTCGACATAGAGCGCCCCGCCCAGGCATTCTCCATAGGCCAACGGATCATCATGGAATTCTTGAGGAACACGGGCGTTAGTGAACACGTCCGCAAAATAAAGCTCTCCTCCCGGCTTTAACACTCTAAAAATTTCCTTAAACACCTGCGGCTTATCCGGCGAAAGATTGATCACACAGTTGGAGATGACGACATCCACACTGTTATCCTTGATCCCCGCTTCTTTAAGGTCTTCGATGTATCCTTGCTTAAAATCGACGTTAGCTTTGGTATGCCCAAATTTCTTCATTTGAACATCTTGATATTTACGCGCAATCGCCAGCTGTTCTTCTGTCATATCGATCCCGATGGACATTCCCTTTTCCCCGATCAATTTGGAAATGACATAGACATCCCGCCCCGTGCCGCATCCCAAATCCAGAACTGTACAGTCTTTCAAGAGTTTCGGGATCGGAGAACCGCACCCATAAAATTTATCCAATATTTCCGGTTCGATATTCTTAATGATAGATTTTATTTCATCCGGCAATCTGTCCGTCATACAGCAGGCGCTTGTTTTAAGATCTTCATTGCTTTTGAGTACCCTGCCATAATAATTCTTAACATCCATTTTTTTCTGATTGAGTAGGACCAGATTCATGCTCGATCTCCTCCGATGTTTTCTAAAATGAAAATATTTGTTGTCCCGATGTTTTCTAAAATCTTAATTGAAATCGGGATGCCGACTACCATAAATAAATCTTGTAAACGTCGGTAAAATCGGAGTCCCGACCACATTAAAAATCATTTAGAAAGCGTCGGGACTATCTTAATTTCGTCTAAGTCCTGCAATTGACTTAACGTCTGATAACTTAAACGCAGATTATTGATTGTTTTATATGTCTGAGGCAAAACATCACTTGTACTCCAAGCGATCCCTTCAAACAACTTAGGTTGAAAACTAGCTGAACCAATCAAATAATATCCGCCATCCTCAGCCGGGCCGATGACAACGTCTTTTGCCGCGAGCGCCTCAAATCCCTGCCGGAGCGTCCCCGTCGTCAGCCCCAGAGTGTCGCTCCCCAAAGCCATGACCCTCCGGGCTCCTTTTTGGAACGCTTCGCGAAACGCCTCCGCGAGTCTCTCACCCAGACCCCCTTCGCATTGAGGCCGATACCCGCGGGCCCCTGAAAGCCACTTTTCAAAATTCTCCATTCCCCGTGGAGGATCGAACGCGACAATGACATCGCAAACGTTCTTTTCGGACAGCAACCGGATCTCCTGAAAATTCCTTTCGGCCAGTTCTTTATAAAGCCTCGCGGCCTCCCTGTCTCCAACCGTCTTTGCCAGACGGCTTTTGACCTTGCCGGCTTCAGGATATTTAACAAAGTATAAAAGAACGTTCGAATTCATCGCGGCCGGATCAATGCCTTTTTATTGTTCATTCAAACTCCAGTCATAATCCAGCCATTGAATCTTGCCGTTATCGGGTAAATTCTTGTTTTGAGGCATATAGTTCTTGATAAAAGCTATGCTTCCCCCTGCTTTCTCAAAGTCTTCTTTAAACCATTTGAAGATGGGCGAAAGATAAAATGTATTATGATGCGCGTCGTAGTTGAATTTTTTACGATCTTGCATAAATTTCGTTGCCGCATCGTCCAACTGTGAATCCAGCCGATCAAACACATACAGCTCATCACGTAGGACAGGACACCCCAAAGACGCGCAGACAATCACAAAATGAACCCGCGGGTCCGGGAATTCCTTCCTTAATATTTCATTCTCGATATAATTTAGACTGACTTTCTTCCCTAAAATGATGAGGGCCTCTTGATTCCAGACATCGGGGATTTGCTGAATACTGTTGGCGGGATAACGGAGTGCTTGAAGGCCCAAGGACCGTTTTAACGGATAATGGTCCAATACTAATTTTATGGCCTCAATATTGTAAGCGTTGATCCAAAAAGCCTTCTTTTCATCTTGAGGCCATCGGTCGTATTCCTTTTTCTTCACATTCTCCAATTGAGAAACAATGGTATTAAACAAAGCCGGGTTTGCTTGAACTGCCGGGTAATTCACCAATCCATCTTGAAGATAAAGACCCAGGAATTTCTGCCATGAAGAATAATCAGAGGCGAAGGCGGGAAGCAGGGATAAAGAGACGCCATAGATTCCTAAAAATAACGAAGTTATTTTTGTCCTTTTTAATTGCATAACATGTCATGGGATTAAACGATGAGCTTTTCCAGCTCCTCTAAAGGCATATCCGAAACCAGAATACAGGCCGTCCCATCTTCCGGATGAAAACAATAAATGGTGTGGTATCCTTTTTCCGTCTTGACCAAACGCATCCCCAAAGGATTGATCCCTGATTTAGCAGATACTTTGGGTAGAGAGACATCATGCAAATCGGTGTGGAAGGCTGAAATCTTATACCCGTCTTTCTCAAGCAGAAAATAAGCTGATTTCTTATCCTTAAGGTGCACCAGCCTTCCCCCCACAAGATGTACCTTACTTAAGTTGATATGCGGCGGCGTTACGGCAAAATCGGTCTTCCCGCGAAACCATGCCAGGGCCTCTTTGACGTCGCCGGTTTGAAATTCTAAGGGATAAATCCCTCTTAAATATTCCAGGTGATTTTCAACAGCCTCGCTAAAAACGGGAAAAGTATTATCACCATGGGGCCGTAAATTAAAAAAGACTGCCACAACGATAACCAGCAAAGCAAAAGATGGGGCGATCTGCCCGGCAAAGACGTATCTCCAGGAAAATTTTCGCTTACTTTTTTCTAACTGTTCAACCACAGCCTCGTGGAGGGCGAACGGGGCTTTCTCTTTAATAAGGTGAGTCTTTAAGACATGACTGAATTTGCGCTCCTTTTCTATTTCAAAAGAGCACACCGGGCAATTTGATATGTGTTTCTCCATCTCAATCTTGAGATTCTCATCAATCTCCTTGTCAAGAAAGGGGTACAAATATTCTTGAAATCTTTGGCAATCCATTTTTAATACTCCTTTTGGGCCAACCGGACCATCTTTTTTTTCATACATTGTCTGGCCATAAATAAGCGCGACATAACCGTTCCAATGGGACATTTCATGACTTCCGCGATTTCTTTATAAGGAAGTTCTTCAACATAAAACAGCATTAACGTCGTCCTTAATTCCTCCGGCAATTGCCCGAGAGACTGCTGGAGGGTTTCACTGAATAATTCTTCTTCGAACCCGGTAAATCCGGAAAGACTGATAAAATTCTCGGCCTCTTCATAATTGACCTTGAGCGGTTCACGGCTTTTCTTCCGATATCCGTTAATAAAAATATTTCTTACAATAGTGAACATCCACGCTTTAAAATTAGTCCCTTCTACAAATCTGTGATAGGACTTTAACCCTCTTAAAGATGCCTCCTGGACAATATCCTCGGCCTCCTCCCGATTACGCGTCAGGCGGTAGGCAAAGTTATAAAGTGAATCTAAATGCCCCAGCAGGCTCTCCTCAAAAGACTCTTTGGATTCTTCGTTCTTAAATAATCCAAACATAGGAATATCTGGCCAATATGCCCTTCTGTATATGGTAACAATTCTAAGGGTCTATTTATTCAAAAAACTTTCAGGATTTCCTTTTATGAAATTTCCTTCGCCAGGCGGATGATTGTCTTCACTAACTGGTTATAGGCGATGCCGGCCTTGGCCGCGGACTGGGCGACCTCGTCGATCCTGGCGATGCAGGGGTTGGCGTTGGCCTCGATGATATAGACCTTTCCGTCCTGCCCGACGCGGATATCGAAGCGCAGATAACTGCGGATGTCCATGGCGCGGTAGGCGCGCTTGCAGACGTCGATGATCTCCTTCTCAAGGCCGTTGGGAAGTTTCCCCGCGTACACGCTCTTGATGCCCCAGCGCTCGCGGTAGATATCGTCCCACTTCGCTTTATAGGTGGCGATGCGGGCGTCCCCGGGCAGTTCGCCGAAAATCAGTTCGCGCAAAGGGAGGACCTTTAACCGTTTGTTGCCGATCACGGTCACGTAAAATTCCCGGCCGTCGATGTACTCCTCCGCGATCGCGTCCAGGTCCATGTTGTCGTGGATGAAGCGCACGCGCTCAACAAACGCCTCCTCGCTGTCGACGACCGAGGCCTGGGAGATGCCGCGCGAGGCCTCCTCGCAGAGCGGCTTGATGACCGCGGGGAGTTTCATCTTTTTAGGAAGCCAGACTTTGCGGCGGCGGTAAAAGGTGTAAAACCACGGGACTTTCACTTTGTGGAAGGCCAGGATCTTTTTGCTCAACCCCTTGTTGCCGCACACGAACATATTGTCCGCGCTCGCCCCCGTGCAGGGGATGCCCAGCATCTCCAGGAGCGCGGCCATGTTCTTTTCCAGATGCGTCTTGTCGTGAAAGACCTCGACGAGGTTGAAGATAACGTCGGGCCGGTTTTCCGCGACCTCTTCAAAAAGCGGGGTCAGCGTGTCGTACAACCCCAGGATGCTGACCTCGCAGCCGTTGGCCTTGAGCGCCTGGCAGACGTCGTTTTCCGTGTACATGTTCTCGGGGTCGGCGAACTCCTCCTTGTAGTCGTAGCCGCGCGGCTTCTGGTACGGGCTGTTGAACAGCATCAGGACTTTAAGTCTCTTTTTCATCGTCTTGGTATCTTCATTCTTTCATCCGCCTTTTCTGACGGAGGAGCCCCGGAAACGGCCCGTGTAGAGATAATTCATGACCAGGGAAGTAACATAACCGCAAAGATGCGACAGGATGACCGGTTCATCATCCGCCGTGACGATTTTTAATTGACGGCTGCGCGCGAGGATACCCTTTAAAAGGTCGCTGATCATGTACTTCCGTTCCCCGGAATACCGGGCGACGGATTCCAGGATGTCACGACGGTATTTGACAAGCGTGCCCGAGAGGCGAACCGTCTTTTGTCCCTGCGCAACGCTGGAGGCGAAAAGTTTCTTGAGGAACCAGTCATGAAAGTCCGGAAAATCTTCCGCCAGAGAATGCCGCTTTTTCTTGTAATAATTACGCAGCGTCATCCGCAGGATGGAGAGCCGCCAGTATTTACGTTTACTCCCGACCGCCGGCGCCTTGCCGCGGATTTCGCCCATCAACTCGTCGACGTACTCCAGCTTGGCCAGGGCCTTCCAGCCTTTGTAGAGCTCTCTCCAGTTGAGTCCCGGGGTGAGCCACACCGCGAAGGTCTCGACGAAATCCTCGTCCGGGTGGTACTGGGCGTAGTAGCCCTCCAGGTGGCGCACGTAATTTTTGCTGTAGGGGCGGAACTTGTAGGTGTCGGCGTACTCGAGGCTGGAGGGCCCGAAGAGCCGGCGCCATTTGGCGCGTTTGTGGAGATCGTAGGCGTACTCGATCGCGTGGCCGGCCTCGTGGCGCAGGAGTTTCATGCACCACTCTTTCGTGTCCCCTTCGGCCTCGATCATGATCTTTTTTTCCAAGCGGGTCAAAACCGGGTGCGCGAGATAAAACGGGATGCCGACGCACGTTTCGCCTTCGGGGGTCAGCCATTCATCGGCGAGATAACATTCGGGCTTGAAGATGATGCCTTTGTCGTCGAGCTCTTTGTAAAGCTGGGCGATGCACTCCGCAAGCCACGTCCCCTCGATCTTAAGCGGCAAATCGCAGATGCGCGTTGCGGACAAATCTTCTTCGCTGATATTTTCCAGGTCAATGACCGGCTTCATCGTCCCGGTGTCCCCCGGTTGCTGACAGCCACCTTTTTCATTAATCTTGACACATCGCCGGGACGGATCAATCCCGGCGCGGGATTAAAGACGTTGGCCGTGCCGCAGGCGACGCCCCGGCGCAGCGCCCCGGCCAAAGGTTCTTTTCCGAAGGCCGAGAGAAATCCCGCCAGCAAGGCGTCCCCGCACCCGACCTCGTTAACGGCGCGCACGCGCGGCGGCCTAGCGCACCAGATCTCTCGACCGTCTGAGGCGACGGCGCCTTGCGCGCCCAGAGAAAGAAGGACCACGCGGACGCCGCGGCCGTGAAAATATCTCAAGACTTTTTTGATCCGCGACGGAGAATCGAGACGGCAAGACACAAGCTCCTCAGCTTCCTCACGGTTGGGTTTGACCAAAAACGGCTTGGCCTTCAGGGACGCGGCGAGCGCCGCGCCGCCGGTGTCCACCGCCGCCGGGACACCTTCCTTGCGGGCCAGGTGGATCAATTTCGCGTACCAGTCCGCCGGCGCGCCGACGGCGTTGCGTCCGCACAGGACCACCCAACGGCTGCGCCGCAGCCAGCGCCGGTACTGATCTTCAAACCGCCGAAGTTCCCGCGGCGTCAGCCGCGGTCCCTCCCCGAGAACCCGGCTGGAATGTCCGTGCCGCGGGCCCAACACCGTCACGTTGAGCCGTGTTGACTCCCGGACCTCCACAAATTCCGCCGGAATTCTTTCTTTACGCAAAAGTTTCCGCAAAAACTCCCCTGTTTCACCGCCGGCGGCTCCCACCGCCAGGGCGCGTACGCGCAAGGCCCGCAGCGCGCGCGCCACATTAATCCCTTTCCCCCCGGCGCTCAGGACGCAGTTGGTAGAGCAGCGCATTCGTAACTGCGAATGCCGGGTAGAGCCCGCCTCGCCAAAATCAAAGATTTTGGTGGGCGAGGTCTCGCCCCGCCTTTGGCGGGGCGGACAGCGCATTCGTAATTGACCCGCGGCCGGCGACACCACGGTCACGTCCACGGCCGGGTTGACCGTCACCGTCAGGATGCCCTTGTTCATTCATGAGGTCCGCTAAAATTCAACGGGTCCGGGTGCCAGAAAACAAAATCCAGCCGTTTTTTCAACTTGTCGTTGCGGACGACCTTGCACGGACGGCGCGGCTCACGGACAAATTCCGGAGGCTCCAGCCCCGCCCTCTTCGCCGCCGCGGTGTACAAGGCCTTGCGGGTGGGGTGGCCGTCGCCCACCGCGTTAAAGATCTCCCCGCGGACGTCGTGGCCGATGATCTCGGAGACCACCCGCACGCAATCCTGCTGGTGGATCAGATTAACAGGTCTGTCGCCGCCGGACAAACCCTTTTTCCCCGCCAGAAACCGGCCGATCGGCCGGCCGGGGCCGTAGAGCCCGCCAAAACGCACCACCGTCGTCTTGAATTTGGGATCGCTCAACAAAAGTTGTTCGACTTCCAAAAGCACCCGCGCGCGGGCGTTACCCGCAGGGTGATGGAGCGCGGCCTCTTCCACCGCATTTTCCAGCGTTTCCGGGTACACGGTAGTCGAGCCGGCAAAGATGACAAATTCCACCCTTCCCTGGTGGATGTGTTCAATGACGGAAACGACCTGCTTTTTGTAAAACGCGGGGTCTTCTAACTGGCGCTCAAAAGGGATGTTCAGGAATAACAGGCTGGAATTAAAAAACGCGGAGAGCTCTTCGCCCTTGAGCCGCGGCGCGGCCTCCAACAAAAACGGACGGATGCCGCAATTCTCAATGACCGGAATTTTTTCCGCGGATGTGGTGGAACCAAGGACGGGATACCCCAAGGCAAGGAGATGTTTGGCCAGCGGCAACCCTAACCATCCGCAACCCAAAATACTGATGGCCCGCGCGGGCATTCAAGCTCCCTCTCTGGAAAAAACTTACTCGGCGGCGTCCGTAGTGGCGGCTGTGGCGCCGGCGGCGTTCTTCAATTGCGCCCAGGTGCCGGCACCGACGATGCCATCAACTTTAAGATTATTGTCCCGCTGGAATTGCTTGATCGCTTCGATGGTTTTGCCCCCGATCTTCCCGTCGATATTGCCGGAATAATACCCCGCGCCCTGCAGCGCCGTCTGGACCTCTTGGGGGGCCACCGGCACGCGGATGATCCCGCGGTCGGCTGAAACGGATGATTTGCCGGAGGAAGATGACTTTGTCGAACGACCGGAGCCCATGCTGACCCTCTGGCGCAATTCATCGATCGTTTGTTCCTGCTGGGACACGGTACGTTCCAGCTGGATGACGCGCGCCTGCAAATTCCCGCTCCCGCCCTGCGTGCTCGCGCATCCGGTTAATAATCCCGCCAATGCCGCACCGAAAAGTGATCTGACCGCTAAATGCATTTCCTTCCTCCCGTCATTTTCCTCATTTCCTTTTTTAGAAGGAAATGACGAGGCTCGCCGAAGGCGGCCTTTTAATCTTTTAATATTTTGAAATCTTGACCGACAGAATTTCCGACAAAAAAAAATTCTAAACGCGAATAATCGACTTTAATAGTGTATCACAAAGCCTCCCGCTTCCTATCCCTTCTTTATATTTTTTTGTTTGCCACAGGTTATGGCAAACAACCCTCACGTTTTGTTTCGTTTTATTCATCAAGGGTTTAAAACGAAACCGTGAGGGTATCCCCCTGGACCGTTGAAAAAGAGGGATTTCTTTATCACTGGCTTACACGCATCAGCCGCGTCTCGATTTCAACGGGGATGCCGGGATAGCGTTTATGAAAGGCGTAGATCCCTTCCCCGCGCTCATCAAGGACCGCCGCTTCATAATTAAATCCCGGCTTGATCACGGGAACGCCGCCAAGCTTGACTTTTTCACCGGTCCCGACGACCTGGAGCGTGCCCAGATACACGACCGCGCCGGGCAGGACCTCAAAAGAAATGCTGATGTCCTCCTCGGCCAGGGTCGAACCCACGGGGATGGCGACCGCAGAGATCCGGTAAGACCCGGCAGGCAGTTCAATAAAAAAATACCCGGGCTTGACCATCTTGCCGCCGGCGAATAAGGGATTCTCTTCGGGCTTGCCCTCGATGTCCAGGTAAAAACTGCGCGTATCTTTCCCCTCCCCCTCAATGCGCAGCCTCACGTATGTCGCCTGCAGGACTCCCTGAAAATCCGTTTTGGCAAAAACAACACCCCTGCGGCGGACATATTGCTGCATGTCCTTGTCCCCGACATTCTCGATCCCGCCGGAAGTTTCCTGTTCAGGGAAGATAGCCGTGCCGGGCAATTTAATTTTAGGCCCGTGGGGACGCCGGGCGGGTGCCGTGGCGCACCCTGAAACAAAAAAAATAAAAAGAAAAAAATACACGGCTTTTCGCATCGGAAGATCTTCCGGCATCGCCGGAGGCCATGCCGGGGTCAGGTTTCGTCTTCGCTGTTACCTTGAATTTTTCTTTCACTAAGCAAGATGGTTTCACTCTTTTGGGCGATCTTGACGAAGGCGTATCCGACAACGCAAATGAATATCCCGACCTGGATATGGCGAAAGTCGCTGTTAAGGATGTCTATGACAATAACAACCATCCCCAGAAATATCGTGATCAACCCGCAGAGGTGGCTGTACAGGATCATATCTTCCAGAGATTTTACGTTTTTGAGTTTCATCGCGCGCTAGAATTGATAATTCACGCTGACGGCCACGGCCTGGCTGTCCAGGAACTGGCCTTCCGCGTTGAGCCACATCCGTTGGCCGAAGGGAATATCCATCCCGACGACAAGCCCGGCGCTTTTGTCAGGGTCCGATTGCTTGCGCTTGCGGAAATCCTCTTCCCAGTGGATGTAATCCATCCGTGACCATTTCGCGCCCAGATACGGCGTGAACCATTTCAGGTCATAAGACCCGAGCAGCGAGAACTGCCAGTCATCCAGGACCGCTTTATTTTTCGTATTGCCGATAAAAACTGAATAGGGATGGATGCTGATATGCTGGAACCCGAACACGGCCTTGATCTTTTCCTCATCATACAACCGCGCGCGGAACCCGTATCCGCCGCCCACATAAGCGGGATACTGGACCTTGTTGCCATTGTCAGGGTCCTGTTCAATGTCCCCCGCGCCGCCTTTTAAATCCAGCGACAACCAGTCGGTGATCCCGAAGGACAATAATAAAAAATGCTGGAGACCGCTCATCTCGCCGCGGGCGTCTTCCAGGTCACGGTTGAGGACCGCGTGGGTCTGACCGCCGACGACCAGATGACGTTTCGCCGGTAACCGCGTCCCGTAAGCCGGGGCCGCCGCGCACGGCGCCGCCAGCCAACAACTGATCCCCGACACCCAAACGATTACCAATAAACGCTTCATCACGAATCCACCTTTTCCAAATGCTCGTCTCTCGTCGCTTCACGCCATAAAAGAATATTCCCAGTATAGCCCAAACCCGTAAAGTTTTGAACGATAAAATTACTCTTTTTGCGGCGCGGCCGCCTGCGGTTGTTCGGCCGGGGTCATCATCTTGTCGATCCTGCGTTCAATGATCCGCTCGACAAAGTTGGGGATCCTTTCCTGGATCATGTTCTTGTGCGGTGAAGGCATCCATTGAAAATTCATGGCCTCCTGCCGGCCGGCGAGCTGGAAATCGAAAACAACCATCGGGATATCCTCGCCGAAAATCTTGAGGATCGGACGGAATTTGGCGGATTCGTCCAAAAGTTTCTTGCTGAAGGCCAATGAAAGGTAGCTGGCGACAAGACCGTTTTTGTCGATGGCGAAATCGCCGCTGATGTTGACATTTCCGGAACTTAACAGGATCCCTTTAAATTTCAAGGCGTCCAGGTCCGCCGTGAACCCCGAGGACACCTGCCTGAAATCAACCTGCCGCAAGGACGGCAGGTTAAATGTATCCGCCAGCCACTGAAAAAACGCGAAATTCTTCAACCGGCCGTTGTGCATGTCAAACTGCCCGTCAAGGCTCAGCCGCGGGACGCTGGTCAGATGGACCCGGCCGAAGAGTCTCCCTTCAGCCTTGGCAAAATCAAGAAATAGTTCATCAAGCTGATGGACGTCCACGTCATTTAATACGACCGTCCCGTCGACCTTCGGGACCGGCCGGCCGGTCGTCAACCAAAACCTTCCTGCCAGCCTGCCCCCGTAAAACGGCGACTTGACTTCCAGAAGCCGCAAAGTGCTCTTCAACGCGCTCAACGAAATGACCGCGTTTTCCAAGAATAATTTATGAAGATTCCCGCCGGTTGCGATCGTCGTCTCCCCCCGCTTCAAACGGGCCGACGGACGCGCGTACTGGTCCAGCAAAAACCGTAACCCTTTGAGGGTGCTGTCGATCTTCGTGACGGGAAAATTCGGGTTCTTCGCCTTGTCGAATGAAACGTGGATATCGTTATCGCTGGTAAAAACTTTTCCATCGGAGGCGCCGGCGAGGTGCCACCGGATCTCGTTGAGGTTCTTCATGGCGAAATTCTTCGACCGCGCGGGGTCCAGTCCGATGTCCAGATCTGCCGAAAAAAGATCGTTAAACAGCAACCTCCCTTTGAGCGTCACCGGGACATCGTTAAAATTAAAATTCAGACGCTCCACATCGACCCGCGGGGGAGAAATCCTGGCCAGGCAGTCCATGTCCATGAGATAAAGATCCTTGTCCTGAAAGTGACCGGCGGGAACAGGCTTTTGGGCCTTGCGCAGGTATTCCCGGATGCGGCCGGATTGTTTCACGGGTTTAACGGTCCCGTATTCCTCCTGCGGATATGTATCAAGGAAAGCAAACCCGTTGAGCTGTAATTTTTCCCTGAACAAACTGCCCCAGAGCTTCAAATAAACATTCTTGCGGATGAGCGACAGATGATCAATAAATAATCCCTCTCCGGCCCAAACACCCTGAAAGTCGAATTCCAGCGGCAACCCGGCAGCCTGACGCTGCCCGCCTTTGGCGAGGCTCGCCCAGGGCGGCCAGCCCCGCGAAACTCCGGCGGGATCTTCGCGGGGCTGGCGCGTTTTATGTTTTGGGGCATGAACATACTTGTCTTTGCGCGCCGCGCCCTGGACCCGGATGGTATCTTTTTTCATCCAGAACACGAAGTTCAACTGGACATAATCAGGACTTCCGGCGCCGACGGTAAAGTCCCATAACGTATCCTTGACGGAAAACCGGAAATCGACCCGGGGCAGCCGCAGCAAGAAATCCAGCAACTGTTTACCGTTTCTCTTTAAAAAATCACTGAAATATCCGTGATGGATGTACGGACTGTAGAGCTTGACCTTCTGGACGGTTACGTTCTGACGCAAAATAAATTCCAGGATAGAAAATTCCGCCGTGACGGCGGGAAGTTTTACGACCCGCGCGGGGTCCAGGTCATCGTTGGGTACGAGCACGGCATCCTTGATGACAACGATGTTGGGGAAAACATACGCCATATACCCGACATCAAGCTGGTCGCTGATCAGCGTGTTGGCGGCATTGACGATCCTGGATTTATTTAGACCCAGCAGAATATTGAAAACGATGGAAACAACGAGGACACAAAGGACAAGAATAATAGCGGCCCAGGACAGGAACCTATTGCGAAACGGCGGCAAATAACTCTCCCCCCCTGTAAAATTCCACTTTATCGATGTAAAATACCGCCCGGTAGCTCCGGTAAAACGGCGAAGAGTAGTTATATTCCTTGGTTTCTTTAAAAACCAATCCCACCTGGCGGAGGGTCAGGATCTCTTTCCTGAACCTCTCGATCGATTCGGCCTTGCCTTCCGCTTCGGCGATCTTGTGGAGGTAGGACAATACAAATAATTTGGCCGGAGACTGGGGATACTCCTCAAGAACTTTTTCGAAAGCTTCCTTGGCCAAGGCGTGGGCAGGCAGTTCATAAAAATATTCGCCCTTGGCGAAAAGGACCTGCTCACGGTAGCGGGAGCGGGGATACTCGCGGTCAATCTGGTTGCAATACATGAACACGAAATCGACACGGCCGGCGCGGGCCGCCTGCAGCGCCTTGGCGTAAAGCGCGTCCACTTCGCCGGCGTATCCGGAGGCGGGAACAAACAAGAGCCAACCCGTCAAAATGATCCACACCCTCATGCGCATCAAAAAAACCTCCTACCTGGGATATTAACATGTTCTGTTGTTCTGTCAATCTTCGTTTGGGACAATAAATGTCCTTTTCTTGACTTGCTAATCCCTTAAGGAATATGGTATAGTTTAGCCATGCGAAAAGATTGGTCAAGACTTCTTCAGGCAAGCGTTATCAGCGCGGCCGTTATGTGCGGCGCGTATCCCGTCTTCGCCGAAGAAGAAACGCGGGAAGACCCCAAACAGCAGATCTACGCTTCCCAGATGGCAAAGTACCCGGCCTTGAGCAAGGAATTCAGCGAGGAAATTGAGGCCAACGCGCATCCCCGCCCCACTCCTTCCGAAGGCGAGGATCTTTTCCTCTGGCAACTGGAAGATTATCCAACGCTCAACACCGAATTCACGGACACGTTTTCTCAAAACGTCTCAACCCGGGAAGTCCCCGCGACGCCTGAAGAAATCTATCTCTGGCAACTGGAAGGATACAAAGAGCTGGATAAGGAATTCTACAGCGAACACCGCAGGGAATTTTAGAAAACGCTTGCTCCGTCGTCCGTATATCGTATATCGTATCCCGTATCTCGCGCTACTGTCACCCACCACCTATCAACTATAACCAGATCTACTTCTCTTTCGGTACTGTTTCCCGCATGCTCGGCCGCTTCGAGAATTCTTCATACCAGCGCGCCAGCCGCGGATAATCCGTTGATTGCCACAGTTGCGGCATACGGAAATTCAGATATCCGATGGCGCCGGCCAAGCCGATCGAAGCGATGCTCAATTCTTTAAGCCGGGCGGTTTGCGTTTCGAAATACGCGAAACAGCGCTTCACCGTCACCTCATTGGCGGCGATGAACGCCGCGTTGAAATCGTTGGGATGCCGCACTTTTTCCATGAACATGGCCACGGTCACGTCCATCAACCCGTCGGCGGCAGCGGCGAGTGTCAAGACGGCAAAACGCTTGTCCGGGTCCTTCGGGATCAACGCCGGTTTGGGTTGGATGCTATCCAGGTATTCGCAGATAACGGGGCTGTCAAAAACAGTTTGCCCGCTATCCAGAATAAGCGTGGGGATTTTGCCCAGCGGATTCGCTTTCACCAGCCCCGGGGATTTGTTGACGAGATCCTCGCTCACCAATCCCAATTCAATGCCCTTCTCAATGGCCACAACGCGCACCTTGCGCGCGTAGGGCGAGCGCGGTGTATACAATAACTTCATTGCCTTGCCCCTTTCTTCGTCGCTCCAGCTTCCCACTTCTTACTTCTTGTTTCTTACCTCTATCCCCTGCCACTCACGGCCTTCCGCCGACCGTATGCTTCTTCTTGTCGTCCTTAACCAGCTTCGCGCTGTTGATCGTTTCCTTATCAAGGGTGTTTTTGTGGCGGTATTCTTCCTTGAGGGTGTTGCTGGACCAGATGATCACAAAAAGAACGGTCACCACGGTCAGTCCAAAAAGAAATTCGATCATCGTTGTGTCCTTGCCCCGATTACGACATCTTCATCGGATTCAAAGTTGATTGCAGGGTTTAATATCTCGCCGATCACAAAATCCAGCGCCTTGAGGAAAATCTCGTCGACCCGGCGCCGGCCGCCGTTGGCGAGCCTCGCCGGAGGCGGGCCGGCCTCATCGGAAGTGTCCATGAATTTGTCGAATTTGAGCGTCCTTAAATTATACAGCACCGCGTTGACCGGCTTGCCCGGGAACGTCCGCTCCAGATAATGAAGATACAACGGCAACTGGAACGACCGGATGTTTTCAGCGATGGATTCACGTGTCAATGTCATCGCGGCCATGGACGCGGCGTTTTTGGGCATCTGGTCAATGGCGCCGGTTTTGTAGTCGACAATCATATACGTGCCGTCGTTGAGCCGGTCCACGCGGTCAACCACGTACGTAAACCGGATATCCCCGCACGGCAGCCGCAACAGGTCTTCAAACCGGCTTTCCAGATGCAGAATTTCCTCGACCTGCCGGTCGGCGCCGGAGGCCTCATTGTCCAAAAAACGCTCCATGCGCTCGGCGATGATCGCCTTGAGCAGAAAAGCGTCGGACCGCATGGACCGCGCCAGCGTCGCCTCAAATTTGTCCTCGAATATTTTAGCAAAACGGTCGCGGAACGCACTGTTTATTACGGGCTTTTTGTTTAAAAGCGGCCGGAAGGCGTCTTCGAGCAGCTCATGCAAAAACGTCCCCACCTGCCGCGCCTCGGGCTCATCCAAGAGGTCCTCGGTTTCCTTGAGGCCCAGAACATAATTGTAATAAAATTCGACCGGATTGCGCAGATACATATTCACGCTCGAGGCCGAATAACGCATACTTCGCAGGCGCTCGATCATCGCCGGAGTTTTGGGAATGCTCGTTTTGCGTTGAGTGACTTTGAGCGCGAACCGGGCCTGGACAGGCGCCGCCACATCGATGGTCTTGCGGCGTTTCTGCTCCTCCCAGATCAGGTCCTCGACGAACCGGCTTTTTTCCCTGTCCCTGCTTTCCCGGTAAACCAGATGCACGTCTTTGGCGGAAGATAAAAGCCGCATGAACTGATAGCGCTGGATCTCCTCCTCCAGTTCCAGCCGGTCCAAATCCAGGCTGATCATCACCTCGCGCGGGATCAGCGGCTCATAAATGTTCAATTTAGGGAGCACCCCTTCGTTGACGTCGAGCACGATCACGTTCTCAAAATTCAGCGAACGCGTTTCAAAAAGCCCCAGGATCTGCAGGCCCTTCAACGGCGAGCCGTGGAAAGCCACCAGTTCGCGGCTGATCTTGGCGTCGAAAATCTTGAACATCTCTTCCTGTTCAAAGGTTTCTTCACGGAAACTGGCCGTTGAGAATTCGTCCTTGACCTCATACATCCGCTGGGCGATATTGAGGTTCAACGGATATTTCTTCATAAAACTTTTTTCCAGAAGTACATCCAGGAATCCGCCAAGGCACGCGGCGAATTCCTGAAAATTGCTTAAGCACTCCCAGTCCGAGAATAAAATTCCGTGAATTCCTTCAAGTGTCTGCCGCAATTCCTCGCGGCTGGTTTTAATATCAAGACCTCCCGCCGTTTCCAGCGTCAACTGGTAAAGATCATCCAGTTTGGCGATCTCTTCAGGTTTGATGAACAAACTGCCTGATAAAGATGTCCGCACCTTGCCGGTCAAGATCTCTTCGATCTTGTGGATCAAAACGCGCGTGGCGGCCGCGGGGACGTTCCCGGACAACTCCAAATTCTTCACGAACGGATGCCGCAGGGTTTTGAGGTAATCCCGCGCGTAATAACAGCCACTCTTCCTGGACAACTGCGCCTGAAACACAAACGAACATAACGAATACAGGCTGCTGCGCCGCAAGGGATACCCCATCGAGATGTTAAATTCCTCGACCAGACCCGTTATTTCGGACAAAAGCGGCACGAGGCTGTCGGCATCGGGCAGGACGATGACCGTTTTTGCGGGATATTTGACCTTCTTTAATATCTCCCTCGCCGCCGCGACCTGGGAATGGACGTCAAAAGTTTTATAAAGATCAAGTTTGAAATCCGGCACAGGAATCGTTTCACCTTCATGGATCGAACACGCGAATCGCGACGCGATGCGCCCGAGGACCGGCCACTTGCGCTCATCCCCCTGGAAGATCAACGTCGCCTGGCCGCGCTCATACAGGGACTGGACAATTTTCTCTTCGGAACGGTTGAAATAGAAAAAGTTGCAGAACAAAAACTGATCGAATTCCTCGAAACGGATCTCCCCGATCAACCGGCCGGCGCGCCAGTACTGGAACCCGCGCGGATAGACTTTTCGCTCACGGATATGTTCGTGATAGGCCTCGCGCAAGACGATGACATGTTTCAAAAGCCGGTTGATGTCCGCCGGGACGTCGTAGCCGATGGCCGCGTTGGCCTGGATGTTCGCGAGCCGCTGGTCCTGCACGTCCTCGAGATCGAGCTGTTCGATAAATTGAAGGATCTCGCGCGTCCAGGGCAAGAATTGGGCGAAGGTGGCGCGCCCCTTTAAAACCTCCGGCGCGTGTTCCCGGGCCAACTGATAAATGAGGTAACATTGGTCCAGGTCCTGTCCCGACGCAAAAAGTTCCTTCTTTTGCACGGTATAGCTCACAAATTCATCGATGGTGAAAAACCGCGGCGGGTAAAAGCTTTTGCGGACGCGTTTGGCAAGTTCGCGGTTGAGGAACAGCGCCGGCCTGCGGCCGCCAAAGACAACGGCCAGACGGCTTAGATCATCGCCCTTTTTGAGATAGTTCTCCTCGATATGATCAGCCAGGCGGTCGAGGAATGGTTCGCAGAAAGAATAGGTGATAATCTTATTCATAACATTCTTCCGTAGGGGCGCCTCTTGTAGGCGCCCGTCATAAAAAACGACCGAGCGGGCAGACACAAGGCCTGCCTCTACACGACCTCCTCTACCTCCATCTCATCCAAATATACCAACCACCCTTTAACCATCTTCCCCGGATACATCGTCGCGACGATCTTCATATAATCCCGCACCTGTTCGATATACTGATCCTCACCCTCACGGGACGATTTGAAATCGACAATACGGACTTCCTTCTCGCCGATGATCAGCCGGTCAAGGCGCTTGAGGTGCCCCTGGGTGTTGACGATCTCTTTTTCGGTCAGGACCCGCGCCGTCCCGCAATGGAAAAATGACTTTGCCCTCGTGAATTTGAATAATTTCTCCAGGATGGCGATATATTCCGCCCAATCCGTCACATAAGGAAAATGATTTTGCGCTTGCCGTCGCGCGCGCTCCAGACTTTCTTTCGGATCGGCGCTATCCAGATTCCCGATGAACGAAAACATGAAATGGATAATCTCCCCGCGCAGACGCTGGACGCGGTTGTGCGCGGTCCCGGCTTCCCCTGCGGGGAGAAATTCGTCCTTGAGATAATGGATCCAATCGTGGTATCGCGAAGCGGGCAATTCCATAACAGATGTTTCTTCCTCAACGAGGCGTGTGGCTTTCCCCGGCGCGCCGGTTTCCCGGCTATTCTCGGGGATCAAAAGTTGGACAAGGTTAAAACTGTTGCCAACCTTCCGCGGGAGAAACGCGTAAAGCTCATCTTGCGCGCGCGTCAGGGCCACGTAAATGTTATTCAGCTCCGTCAAAAACGCTTTTTTGTATTCCTGCGCGTAAATCTGGTACAGATCGTCGGAAAAGTTGTAATATTTGCTTTTCAGCCGCAGGAGTGCCAGCGTCGAATCCTCCTGACGCAAGACATACGAGGGCGTATAATCATCGCCGGTCGTGCCGACCTGGACATCCATCCCCAGATACGGCAGGATAACGACCGGAAATTCCAGCCCCTTGGCCTTGTGGACGGTCAGGATCTGCACCGCGTCGCTTTTGGCCGCGCGCACGTACAGGTCCTCCCCCGCGAGGTTCTCAAAATATTCCAAAAACGACGTGATGTCGGAATGCTCCTCCTCCTGCTTTTTGATCAATTCCAGAAGGTGCATGAGGAACCCCTGGTCGTCGGGGAAATGTTCCAGAAGCCCGAAGCGGTTATAGATGCTGACGACCAGCTCGTACAACGGATACAGCCCGACGTTACTGAAAAATTCATCAAAATATTCCCGCCAAACGTTCTTGAAACGCCCGCGGAATTCCATGTACGCGTAAAGGTCTTTTTGACGGTCGAGCCGCTCGCGCAGATGAAAAACGAATTCATGGGCGGCTTCACGGGAAATACCGGTCGCTTTCGGCAGAACATCCCCGAGGACAAACGCGCTGAAGGCCAGATTGTCGATGGGTGAATCCAGGAACCTCAAAAACGCGATTATTTCCTGGACGACGCGGTTTTGGGTGATGTCGCTGGTCCGCTCGGAGGAAACCGGAATACCGTCTTCGAGCAGCCAGCGGGTCATCTGCCCGACCTGGACGTTGTTACGGGTAAGAACCGCGATATCCCCGTACGCGACACGGTTACGCAGCTCGCGGATAAGGCCGGTCACTTTGGAACGGATAATCCCGTCCCGTTCATCTTTCTGTTCAACAGCTATGGCCTCGACGCGCACGTAGCCGCCGTCTTTGCCGGGGCGAACGCTTTGCCGCGAACTTTGGAACAAATGCCCCAGGGTGGCGTGGTCATCCGGGCCAAACTCAACGGTATTGGATTTCTTCTTGCCGCGTTCGAATTCTTCTTTTCGCAGGACAAAACTTTTCAGGTTCTCCGGCGAAAATATCGTATTGTTAAAATCCACGATTGTCCTTCGGCTGCGCCAGTTTTGGGTCAAATATTCCACCTTCACGGGAAAGGCCGTGAACCGGCCAGAAATATCGTCGAAGAGCCCCGCTTCCCCGCCGCGGAACCCATAAATGGCCTGCTTGCGGTCGCCCACGTAGAAAAGCGACCCGCCCGTGGACAAAGCTTCTTCCGCCATCTTCTCGAGGTTGTACCATTGCAGGCGGCTGGTATCCTGGAACTCGTCGATTAAATAATGCCGGAACCGGCTCGCCAGCCGGTAATAGAGCTCGGCGACCGTCACGTGGTCTTCATCAAAAAGCCGGCCGGCCTTTTTATTGAGCTCCTCGAGAAAAAGGACGTCGTCCTTGGCGGCCAACCCTCCGAGGGCGGAGCGCACGATGTCAAATACCCGGATGTACGGGTTAAACAGACAATACGCCTCTTCTTCGCAGATCTCTCTTAGATTTTGATGGATCTTCGACCACAGCCGGCCAACCGGCGCGGGAATCACCGCGTCTTTGCGCGCTGGCAATTCTTCGCGCGCGAAATACGTGGACACGGCGTCGATGTCAAACAGCTGGGCATTGTTTTCCTCCCGAAGGGAGCCTATTGGCAGAAAGTCATCCAGACTTTTGATGAACCGCCGGTCGGTATCTTCCGGAACACATTCACGCAGGGCCTTCATGTCCTTGAGGACCGCCCTTTTTTTGAGGAGAATATCTTCCGGCGTGAACGGCCCCTCCCGCAGAGTGCCGCCGTAGGTGTTGCTCTGCAGGAAAAGCGCGTAGAGGATCGCGGCCATGTCCCTTTTGGGAAACCACCCTGAACGGTTCTCAAGGTACAAATAATTGTGCAGAAAATATTCGAAGACCTGGCGGATGTCCTTGTCGCGCGAGGCACGGTCGATGGTCTGGTCCAGCGCGTATTCCAGATATTCCCTGGCGTTGGTCTTGATCTTGAAATGCGCGGTCAGGCCGACCTTGAACGCGCACCCCGAAAGAAGCGCGTTGATGAATTTGTCAATGGTCTGTACCTGGAAGAAATTATAATGGCGGATAATGGCATCCATCATCGCGAAGGCCTTGGGCGCCGCCTCATCGAGGCTGATCCCCAACGGCAAGAGGATCTCCTCTTGTTCAGGCCTGGAAAGTTTTTTGAGGGCGATCGCTTTCAGGAATTCCAGGATGCGCTCCTTCATCTCCATCGCGGCTTTGTTGGTGAAGGTGATGGCGAGGATGGCGCGCGTGGCTGTCTCAGCGGCGGGGTCTGAAGCGCTTAAAAGCAACTGGATGTAGCGTTTGGCCAGGGCGTAGGTCTTGCCCGACCCGGCCGAGGCCTCGACGATACGGATTTCGGGGAACTGGAACGTTTCTTTTTTTTGATTACCGGCTGTGCTCGCTGGCAGGCTCGTCATAATTAAGAAAATACGCTTTTGCTGATTGGAAGGCATTATATATCATTTTACAACATATAATCCAAGGTTTTTCTTGTCGCGGCGGCCTTCTGTCATTATAATAATTTTTAATGATCAAAAAAATTATAACTAAACATCCTCTCCGGGCATCCGGGAAAGATGACCTGCAATACTGGCTAGGCAGGCCTCCCGCGGAACGCGTGGCTGCCGTGGATTACCTAAGAAAACAACATTATGGAAGTTCAACCAGACTTCAAAGAACTGCTCGCGTTATTCAACGCGCACAAGGTTGATTACCTCATCGTGGGTGGTTATGCCTTGGCGTTCCATGGCGCCCCCCGCGCCACGGGCGATATCGACATCCTCGTCAAATCCGATCCCCGGAACGCCAAACGTGTCATGGCCGCTTTGCGTGAATTTGGATTCCAATCGATGAACTTGTCCCAGGGGGATTTTGAAAATCCGGGAAAAGTCGTTCAGCTCGGGGTTCCCCCTGTCCGGGTCGATATCATCACGTCTCTAAGCGGTGTCTCATGGAAAGATGCCTGCGCGGGAAAAATCAAAGGACATTACGGGGATGTCCCTGTCCATTATATCGGCCGTCAGCAATTCCTTTCCAACAAGAGAGCCGCGGGAAGGAAAAAAGACCTGGCCGATCTGGAAGCGCTGGGGGAAGAATAAAATATCAGCATGAAATCAAAACTCTCTCAAATTCAGCGGGATGATATTATAAAGCTTTGTAAGCGGATGAAACCCGCCGAACGGCTTGTTGCCTTCTTTAACCATTCGCGGTTGATGATGCAAATTTACCAGGCTGGAGTTGATTTTCGTCATCATTCCCCAAACGCCCCCGGCCCCAAAGGTCCTCAAAAAAGTCATGAGAGCTGACGGTCCAGGCCAATCTTCTCTGCTGTTGCTGGATGTCGTTGATATCTTAAACGAATCACACATTTCATACGCCGTGATAGGCGCGCTGGCCGCCTCCTTTTACGGCACGATACGGGCCAGCCTGGATGCCGACGCCCTCGTCTTTTTTAAAAAAACTGAAAAAGGAAGTCAAAATTTGCTCAATGAGCTTGCGCGAGCCGGCTTCCTGGCCACGCAAAAGCAAGGAGATGCCGATGATCCCGTTGTTGGTGTCATCAATATTCAGGACAATTACAATAATCGGGTCGATCTCCTGCTGGGCATCCGGCGGATGCCTGAAGATATCTTTTCGAGAACGATCAATTCACCGTTTTTGGGTTCACAAGTTCGGATCGTGGGGCTTGAGGACTTTATTGCTATGAAAATTTTTGCTGGAGGCCCGCAGGATACCGAGGATGTGAAGAATGTGCTGGAGGTATCCTCCGGGAAAATCGATGTAACCTTGCTTAAGAAACTTGCCTTAAACTACAGAAAAGTCGAGCTCAAAAAATTAGAAACCCTCATGAAGGGCGTTTAGTTTACTCCTCCATTTTACTGCACCATTATCGTATTCCCCGCCCGGGCGTTGTTGGTCTCGTTGTTCTCCTTGGTCAAATTCTGGTAGTCCGCTACGGCGCCCACGTAGTAGGTTCCGGCCGGAACCGATGTCGGCATGGTTGTGTTAATACTGGCGGTAGCGGTAAGTCCCGGGCTAAGGGTCGTAAAGTAAACCCTCCCAATATAGATATCCGATGTCGTTATCGTCGCGTCGCTGGAAAGATAGAATCCGACATAAAATGTTGTCGGATTGCTGACACCCTGATTGGTCAGACTGCCGCCAAGGTTCACTGCCGTTGTCCCGCGCACCGCGCTGGAAGGACCGCTGACAGAATTCATCACGAGATCCACCCCGCTCGTGACGGTCATGATGTTGCCGGTCAAGGCGTTGTTGCCCTCGTTTGTCTCCTGGACGCGGTAATCACGGTCCGCGATAGCTCCCAGATAAAAGGTGCCGGGATAAATTGAGGTAGAAAGCGTTATCGTCCGGTTTTTCGTGAGGGTGGCCCCTCCGGCCAAACTTGTAATCCACTCGCCGGCAATAAGGTTGTCCGAAGATGTGATGTTGGCATCCGTCGAAAAATAGATGCCAACATAAAATTTGTTCGCGCTGGATTCCCCTTGATTGGTAACGGAATAAGATACTGTGAAACTTTTGCCGGTTGTCGTTGCCGAAGGCCCGCTGACGGCGTTCATGAAAAGATCCAGCAGGGCAATCTGAACGGGGGAAGTAGTACATCTGCTGTTATTCGTCTCGGCGGACTCCTGAACTGTGCCGCCGCTGTCCGCCCTGGCGCAGACATAATAACTGCCCAAAGGCGTTGTTGCCGGGACAGTCAAGCTCGTTGAAGCGCTGCTATTCGCTCCTGCCGCAAGGCTGGTGACAGAACGGGTCGCGGTGAGGACGATATCGTCCGTCCCGCCATAGGTTGTGTCCTTAGAAAGTGAAAACGCGACCGTAAAACCAGCCGCGGAAGCCAGCCCCTGATTCTTGACGGTGTTGGAAAGGGTGAATTTATTCCCCGGGATGACCACGCTGGCGGCCGTGGAAATAGTATACGTCACCAGATCAGGCGCGGGGACATCCGCGACCGTGATGGTGATCGTTTCACCGGTGGAGAGTGCCCCGTCTGAAACCCGGAAGGTGACATTGCGACTTCCAGCCTGGTCATACCCGGGGGTCCACCTGAATGTACCATTTGCGGTCTCAAACAGACCCACCACATACGGAGCGGGCAAACTATTAATCCCGCCCTGGACATCCGCGATGTCGATTATGCCGTCGGGATAGATATCGGCACGACGCTCTTCATCCGTGTCCACAACCTGCCCATAGAGTGCCAGGATACGGTCGACATCGGTCCAGTCAATAAAGCCGTCGGCGTTGACATCCGGCAGAGATCCAAGCTTCCAGATTAAAGGATCCCCGTCAGGATCGGAGGCCTGAACCGTAAAGCTCAAAAGCTGGCTTTCGTTGACTGTCTGATTGCCGACGGGATTTAATAACGGCGTTTGATTGACATTCACGACACTGATGGCAACCGTTTCGGCGGCAGTCAGCGTCCCATCCGAAACTGTAAACGTCACAGCATAATTACCCCCCTGGCTGTAATCGGGCGTCCAGTTGAATGTTCCGGTTGATACCTGAAAAACCCTGTAAGCAAACGGGACACTTTTTGTCCCGCCTCGAACATCCGCAATGGTGATTGTGCCATCTGCGTCAAGATCGGCAAGCCGCTCCTCATCGGTGTCAACGGTCTGCCCAAAGAGGGCCGTAATACGTTCCACATCCGCCCGGTCAATAAAGCCGTCCCCGTTAACATCCGGCAGTGAGCCGAGTTTCCAGCCCAAGGAATCCCCGTCAGGATCAGAAGCTTGAACCGTAAAGCTCAAAAGCTGGCCTTCATTGACGGACTTGTTACCGATCGCGGCCAACACCGGCGGCTGGTTCACATTAAGCACAATAATTGTGATCGTCTCAACGTCGGTAAGCACACCGTCGCTGACTATAAAAAGGACGTCATAGGCGCCTGCTTGTGCGGAATCAGGCGTCCATGCAAAGATCTGCCCGTTGAAAGTCGCTCCGGTTGGCAAGCCGGCGGCAGTATAGGTCAAAACATCTCCCGTCGGATCGGTTGCCGCAACGGTAAATGTAAGTGTCTCCCCTTCATTAATCGTCTTATTGCCGACAGGCGCGAGTTCCGGAGGACGGCAATCCGGCCCGCAAGTCGTTTCATTCTCTCCATCTATGACTGAACAGACCCCGTCTCCACACCTCATGGACGGACAATCCCGCTCACATTTCATATATCCTTCATCCGGCGTACAGATTCCGTCCCCGCACGTGATGGTGCAGTCCGGCTGGCAGTTCTGCCCATCCTCATAATCCATCGCCGAGCAGAACCCGTCCCCGCATCTCATCGACGGACAATCCATTTCACATTTCATATACCCTTCATCCGGGGTACAGATTCCGTCCCCGCACGTGATGGTGCAGTCCGGCTGGCAGTTCTGTCCGTCCTCATAATCCATTGCCGAACAGAACCCGTCCCCGCATCTCTGCGATGGACAATCCCGCTCACATTTCATATACCCTTCATCCGGGGTACAGATTCCGTCCCCACAGCCCGGTGGCAAACAGTCGATTTGACATCTGATAGTATCTTCGTCCGCTTGGCAGATCCCATCTCCGCAAGTCACACTGCAATCCGGCTGACACGTTGTCCCATTTTCGTTGTCCGCTGCCGAACAAAATCCGTCACCGCATCTTTGTGACGGACAGTCCATCTGACACTTCTGATACCCTTCATCCGGCGTGCAGATATTATCTCCGCAAATTGACGGTGGAAGCGAATAGGAATAGATGTCGTTGTTGCCATGACGATTGTCCGTCCAGACAATCACATTCCCCGAAATATCTGGAAACCCCTGGTCTAATGAGTTTACAGTAATTCGTTTTTCTGTGCCGGTGGAAAGGTCATAGAGATAGATATCATTGTTATAATTCAAGCCGCCATTACGATCGTCCCGCCAGACAATCAAATTGCCAGAGATATCTGGAAACATTTGTTCTGCCGAGTTTGTGGTAATTCGTTTTTCTGTCTCAGCATTTAGATCATAAAGATAAATATCCCCACTGTCGTGACGATCGTCCCACCAGACAATCACATTGCCAGAGATATCCGGATCCCGTTTTTCTGACCAGCTTGCGTTTGTTGCAATTCGCTTTTCTGCGCCTGCGGAAATGTCATAAAGATAGATATCCTTGCTAGAATATAAGCTGCCATTACGATCGTCCTGCCAGACAACTAAATTGCCTGAAATGGCTGGATTATATTGGCTTGAGGAGTTTGTGGTGATTTGTTTTTCCGTTTTAGTATCCAAATCATAAAGATAGATATCATTGTTGCCGTTACGATAGTCCTGCCAGACGACTAAATTGCCTGAAATGGCTGGATTATATTGGCTTGAGGAGTTTGTGGTGATTTGTTTTTCCGTATTGGTGTTCAAATCATAAAGATAAATATCAGCATTACCATTACGATCATCACTCCAGACAATTAAATTACCAGAGATACTTGCAGTACCTTGGTTTGACGAATTTGTAGTAATCTTTTTGAAATTATTAATATTAAAACTAACCATATCATCAAATTGCATGTCACTGGCTGAAGTCACGACCAGTCTCATCAGAATATCACTATCCAGAAAATCTAACGTATTCCATATGCCCAACATCGCATTCTCAACGGGAGTCGACATCGGACCGCCTAAGGAAACCCAAGTCGGTTCCACACCAATCCTGTAAAACAACTCATATTGCTTGAAATCCGCCCCTGAAGCAGTCCCTGTAAACATTATCGTCTGATTAGGTGAATAGACCGATTTGGCAGTTGGACTTGTGATTTTGGCAGATAGCGGGGTGGAAATTGTCAATGCCCTGGCCGCATTGATACGACCTGTACCAAATTTTGCGTCAAAACCAGCAGAATTTATATCATCTGCGGAGGCCCGTAATACTTGCCGAACCTGCTCATTCGTAAAAGCTGGATGGCTAGCAAGCACTAATGCGGCTGCCCCAGCCACATGGGGAGCTGCCATGGATGTTCCTGAATGTTTTACATAGCCACTGCTATTTAAAGAGAGAGACAGGATATTGGTGCCTGGTGCAGACACATCAACAGTTACCCCGAAGTCTGTAAAATAGGCTGGCACGTCAAGATCGGTAGTGGCAGAAACGACAACGGGTTTGGAATCAGTCATGTTCCCGGGACTCTCACCGGCAACATCGAGGCTGTCATTACCCGCACCGAAAACCACAACGGCTCCCAACCCATAGGCTGTTCGCACAGCATCTTCGACTTCAGGGTCACTGGGGCAACCGCCTTCGCATCCCCAACTATTATTAATGACATCTGCCCCGTTTTGGGCGGCATACTTAATGCCCTTGGACAGATCAGAGGACCAACCACTAAACGTATTCATTCCTTTTACAGGCATAATTTTAGCCTTAGGAGCTACACCGATAATTCCGATTCCGTTATTGCCTACAGCGGCAATGGTTCCGGAAACATGTGTTCCATGTTCAAAGCCATCCATGGGATCATTATCCCTATTCGCAAAATCCCATCCCCTTACATCGTCCACATAACCATTTGGCTCCTCACCTGCACAGGCATCATCCGCTCCATTAAAATCACCGGGATCGGCGATGCCATTATGGTTGAGATCTTCACACGGATTCACCCAGACGTTGTCGGCGATGTCGGGATGGTTATAATCCAGGCCTGTATCCACAACAGCCACGACAATGCCTTCTCCTTGTGTGATATCCCAAGCCTGTTCAACCTGAATCTTCTTTAATCCCCAGAGGTCATCATAGGTTTGTCCCCAGGAGCCGTAGGATGAATAATAGGGATCATTAGGAACCATGTCTAATGTCTTCAAATAATCCGGCTGTGCGTATTCCACGTGAGGATCAGCCTGAAATTCCTGGACAATGGCTTCGATATCACTCTCCGGCGGGACGTCAATAACGTAAATATTGGACAGGTCCGGAAGTGTTACATCCTTCGGGGCCCGCCGGCTTCGGGATTGATGCCTGACTTTACTTAACTGCCTCATCTGGCCTTGCTTCTCCCTGGCATCACGCGTCGTGAGGCCATGGCGTTCGATAAATACACTCTTGGCCTTTTGAATTTTATGTTTTCCTTTGAGTTTATCCAGAGAATCCGATTTGTCGGAAACAGCATCCTTAAATTTTCCGTTGCGCTCCAAAAGATACTCCACATCTTCATTAACTGCTTCGGGCCCTTCACTCTTGAATTTGACGATAAACCGCCCCGGGGCGTATTTTGGTTTTTCTTTATCGGCCACTGCGTTTGGCTGCTTTGGGCCGGGGTTATCCATCGGCTGGGCCGCGGGTTGTTCTTGAGCGCCGAAAACTAGAAAACCGCTCACCATAAATACAACCCAAAGTTTTCTCAAATATCGGCTATACATTGCATATCCCTTTGACTTGTTTCTTTCGCGTTGCATCTCTTTTCTTTCTATTTTCCAAAGTTACCCTTCGCGCCCTCATTACATCCGGTCGCCTAGAATTTACATTAGGATTACCTGCCGCGTGTATAACTTACCTCGTGGTCCTTGACCCATACGTTGTTGACCTTGGACCAGATAGAGACGTACAGCAGTGTCCCGTCCAGCGGCACGGTCGTGGTGATGGACGTGCTTGTGCCCGCGTTGAGGTTGCGAAGATTATTGGTATTGGGAGCCGTCCCCACCCACAGGTAATACTGCGTCGACGCCGGGTTCGCGCT
>Ga0154325_129_pt1 | contig 28091 bp, 17 predicted proteins | sample RifGroA2_FD_115853 | JGI IMG/M metagenome (GOLD analysis project Ga0154325, IMG submission 115853) | Omnitrophica WOR_2 bacterium GWA2_53_43
CGACTGGAATGCTTGAAGGTCAGAGAACCCCAACAAAACCGCCTGCTCGAGATGTTCCAGGAACTGGAATTCCACCGGTTCGCCAAAGAACTCGCCGCGGCCGGTCAAACCGAAGAAGCACACCCCGATGTTCAACCGTTGGCGGATAAAGAAAAGATCGGGGAGTGGGTTAGGAAAATCAAAACGGCCGGACGTTTCGCCGTTTTGGCTGAGGGCGCGGCGCGGCAATTGATCCTTTCGAGCGGCCCAACGGAACATTGCGCGGTCACCCTCGATCAGATGGCGGATTGGAAAGAGGTCTTCGAGGACAAGGGAATCGAAAAAGTCACGTACGACTTGAAAGAAACCGTCAAACTGCTCAAAGCGCAAGACGTGGCGCTGGAAGGAAAAGTTTTCGACGTCTTTCTGGCCGGGTATCTGGCCGGCAATCCGCAAGCTCAATTGAATTTTATGGAACAGCCGCCCGCGCGCCGCGCGGCCCTGTTGTGGGAGATGTACCCGGTCTTGAGCAAAGAGGTGAAGGAGAAATCCCTGAAAAAGCTACTCAGCGAAATCGAAATTCCGTTGGCGTTCGTTCTGGCGGACATGGAAATCTGCGGGGTGAAGCTGGACATCGCGTTGCTGCACGGGCTTTCCAAAGAATGTGAACGCAAGATCGGGAATTTGACGCAACAGATTTACCGGCTCTCCGGCAAAGAATTCAATCTCAACTCCCCGAAGCAATTAAGCCGGGTGCTCTTTGAAGATTTGAAACTACCCACGGTCAAGAAAACCAAAACGGGTTTTTCGACCGACGAAGGGGTTTTGACCGTCCTCGCGCCAAAGCACGAGGTCCCGGCGCTTATTTTAGAATACCGTCAGCTGGCGAAACTCAAATCGACCTATATCGACGCCTTACCCGCGCTGGTCAACCCGAAAACGGGGCGCGTCCACGCGCTGTTCCATCAGACCGGAACGGAAACGGGGCGGTTGAGTTCGAGTCAGCCGAATTTACAAAATATCCCGATCCGCACCGAGCTGGGCCGCGAGATCCGCAAGGCGTTTATTCCTTTGAAGGCCGGTCACGTGATCGTGGCCGCGGATTATTCACAAATTGAATTACGCATCCTGGCGCACATCACGCGCGACCCCGGACTGGTGAAGGCCTTCCAGGAGAACCAGGACATTCACGCGTACACCGCGTCATTGATCTTTGATGTCGCGGAAAAAGACGTGACGCCGCAGATGCGCGACAACGCCAAGCGCGTCAATTTCGGCATCATTTACGGGATGAGCGCGTTCGGCCTGGCCAAGGACTTGGGCATCTCTCAAAGCGATGCTCAAGAGTTCATTGACAAATATTTCTCGCGTTACCCGAAGGTGAAGGATTTTATGGATAACGCTATCCGCCAGTGCGAAGAGAAGGGGTTCGTGACGACATTGCTGAACCGCCGGCGCTATATTCCGGAGATCAACAGCCCCAACGAATCCATGAAACAATTCGCCCGGCGCCAGGCGATCAACACGCCGGTGCAGGGTTCCGCGGCGGACCTGATGAAATTGGCGATGATCGATATCCACCGCGAGATCAAAAAGCGCAAGCTGGCATCACAGATCTTGATCACCGTTCATGACGAACTGGTCCTGGACGTGCCTGGCGAAGAAAAAGAAGAGGTCGTTGAGTTATTACGCGGGCGGATGGAACACCCATTTGTGTCGCCGGAAGCAACACAAATGGAATTATCCGTGCCCATCAAGGTGAGCGTCAAGACGGGCGCGAACTGGCTGGAGACGAAAGAAGCATGAGATGCATATAACTTTTTGCGCCGTGGAGGCGGTCCCCTTCGCTCAAACGGGCGGACTTGGCGATGTGTGCGGTTCATTGCCGCTGGCATTGGCCAAAAGGGACGTTTCAGTCACGATCCTTTTACCGCGTTATAAATTTATCGACGCGAAAAAATTCGGCATCACGCCGGTGGACAAGCACCTTTCCCGCGCGGTTCTTTCGCCGAACCTGGACGTTTATTTCATCGAGCACGACTATTACGGGAAACGCGACGGTATCTACGGGGACAACGGCGACGATTATCCGGACAATCTGGAACGGTTTCAGTATTTTTGTTCAAGGGTCTTAAAGACTCTTGAACAACTCCGGAAAAAAACGGACATCATCCATTGCCACGACTGGCACACGGCGCTGATCCCGATCTATTTGAAAGATCAGTACAAAAACAGTTCTTTGGCATCGGCCAGGACCATTTTGACGATCCATAACATGGCGCACCAGGGCGTGTTCCCGCGGGAGCGTTATCCGAAATTGAACTTGCCGGCAACGTACAATTCAGCGCATTATCTGGAATATTTCGGCCAGATCAACTTCCTTAAAGGCGGGATCGTCGCGAGCGACAAGGTGACCACGGTCAGCCAACAATACGCGAAGGAAATCCTGACCAAAGAGTTCGGGTGCGGGCTTGAGGGTGTGTTGAAGTCGCGGCGGGAGCCGGTCGAGGGGATCATCAACGGCATAAGTCACGATGTCTGGAACCCGGCGACCGATCAAAAGATCGCGCGAACATACGCGAAAGACGAGCTGATGCACGGGAAAACGGCCAACAAGGCAAAACTGCAGCAGCTGCTGAAACTGCCGCAGCGCGACGACGCGCCGCTGTTCGCGTTCGTGAGCCGCCTGGTCCACCAAAAAGGCGTGGACCTGATCCTGGAGGTGATGGAACAGTTTTTAGCCCTGGATGTCCAGGTCGTCATGCTCGGGACCGGTGAGCGGCAGTACGAAAAACAGATCAAGGCGTACACGGACAAATACCCGAAGAAGATATGGGCCAATTTCGAATTTAACGATTCTCTGGCGCACCAGGTTTACGCGGGCGCGGACTTCTTTTTGATGCCTTCGCGCTTCGAACCCTGCGGTTTGAGCCAGATGATCAGCATGGCCTACGGCACGGTCCCGATCGCCTTTAAGACCGGCGGGCTGGCGGACACGGTCGAATCCTTCAACGCCGCGCTTTCCAAAGGCGACGGGATCTTGTTCAACCGTTTCACGAAAAAAGATTTTTTTCAGGCGCTGCGCCAGGCGATCGATATCTACGGCGACCAGGAGAAATTCTACACTTTGCGGCAAAACGCGTTGGCCGCGGATTTTTCGTGGGAGCACGCGGCCGGGGAATACATCAAGGTATACCAATGCTTGTTGTCGGCTTGACAGGGGGTTTGGCAACCGGAAAGTCAACCGTGACTGCGATGTTCGCGCGGCTGGGCGCGAAGGTCATTGACGCGGACAGGATCGTCCACAGGGAACTCCGCCGCGGCGGATGCTGTTACGCGCCGGTCATCCGTGCTTTCGGGACGCAGATCGCCGGCGAAAGCGGTATCGACCGCAAAAAACTGGCAGCCGTTGTTTTTAACGACAAGCGCAAATTAAAACGTCTGGAAAGAATCGTCCATCCAACGGTACGATCAGGCGTTAACGAAGAGTTAAAAAAATACCGGGGCGGAGAAATCGCGGTTATCGAAGTCCCGTTGTTGTTCGAGGCCGGGTTCAACCGTTACGTGGACACGACCATCGTGGTCGCCGCCTCAAGGCGCAGTCAGATCGAACGTTCCCGCAGGTCTTTAAAAATAACACGCACGGAGGCGCTGCGCCGCATCAAAGCGCAGATGCCGTTACGTGACAAAATCCGCCGCGCGGATATTATCATAGATAACAGTACAACCAAACAACAAACACATAAACAGGTAAAGGCAATATGGCAAAAACTGACACAAAGAGCAAAAAAGTAACCGAATCGGAATCTGGCGTGGAACGGGAAAGACCCGTGTCCGCGAAGGAAAGAACAAGCGCGAAAAGGGAAGTTTCGGAGCCCATCAGCCCCGTCACCCACGCCGCGCAAAATAACGTCCAACCCTCACAGGGCCAGGAAGACCAGCTGGACATCACCAAGCTCAAGAACATGAGCGTGGCCGAGCTGTCCAAATACGCCCGGGACATGGGCATCAACGGCATCAGCGGCATCCGCAAGCAGGACCTCATTTTCAAGATCCTGCAAGGAAAGGCGGAGAAGGCCGGGTTGATGTTCGGGGAAGGGACCCTCGAGATCCTGCAGGAAGGTTTTGGTTTCCTGCGCAGTGTTAACTACAACTATCTTCCTTGCCCGGACGATATCTACATTTCCCCGTCGCAGATCCGCCGGTTCGACCTCAAGACGGGCGACACGGTCAGCGGGCATATCCGTCCGCCCAAAGAAGGCGAAAAATATTTCGCGCTTCTGAAAGTCGAGGCCGTCAACTATGAAAACCCGGAAAAGTGCAAGGAGAAGATCTTTTTCGACAACCTCACGCCGATCTACCCGCAGGACCGTATGGTCCTGGAGACGAAATCTGATGAGATCTCCATGCGGTTGATGGATTTGATCACGCCCATCGGCAAGGGGCAGCGCGCGCTCATCGTCGCGCCGCCCTACAGCGGTAAAACGGTTTTATTGCAAAAGATCGCCAATTCGATCATGCACAATCATCCGGACGTTGTCCTGATGGTCCTTTTGATCGACGAGCGTCCCGAAGAGGTCACCGACATGCAGCGCAGCGTGCGCGGCGAAGTCGTCGCGTCGACTTTCGACGAACCGCCCGAACGCCACGTCCAGATCGCCGAAATGGTCCTGGAAAAGGCGAAACGTCTTGTGGAACACAAGCGCGATGTCGTCATTCTTTTGGACAGCATCACGCGTCTGGCCCGGGCGTACAACACAGTCGTTCCCCACAGCGGGAAGATCCTTTCCGGCGGTGTGGATTCCAACGCGCTCCATAAACCCAAACGCTTTTTCGGCGCGGCCCGCGCGGTCGAAGAAGGCGGCAGCTTGACCGTCATCGCCACGGCCCTGGTCGACACCGGAAGCCGCATGGACGAAGTTATTTTTGAAGAGTTCAAGGGAACGGGTAACATGGAATTACAGCTGGACCGCAACCTCTTCCAGCGGCGCATCTACCCGGCCATCGACATCCGGCGCTCCAACACGCGCCATGAAGAAAGGCTCATCCCCTCGGACGACCTGCAGAGGGTTTGGCTGTTGCGCAAGGCCATTCACGACCTCAACGCCGCCGAAGCGATGGAGCTCCTCATCGCCCGGATCAGTAAATTCAAATCCAACAAGGACTTTTTGGAGAATCTGAGTAAACTATAATTGACGAAAGGAGTTCAAGTACCATGAAAGCCGAGCTACACCCGTCATACGAAGAAACAACAATCACCTGCGCCTGCGGGAACGTCATCCACACGCGCTCGACCCGAAAAAACATCCGTGTCGAGATCTGTTCCCAATGTCATCCGTTCTTTACAGGGGACAAGAAATTCGTGGACACCGCCGGACGTATCGAACGTTTCGCCAAACGTTACAAGAAAAACAAATAACTCATGAAGCTGGAAAAATTCGCGAAGATCGAAGAGCGCTACGGCGAATTGGAGAAGCTTCTGGCCGACGCGCAGGTCATCAACGATAAAAGTCAGTACCAGAAACTGGCCAAGGAATACTCGGACGCGGCCCCGGTCATCAACGCGCTCAAGAGTTATAAGGAGTGCGTCCGCCAGACGGAAGAGCTAAAAAAGCTCCTCCAGGAAAAGCACGACGCGGAGTTCGAGTCTTTGGCCAAAGACGAGTTGCAGGACCTGGAACAACGCCGGCAGGCGTTGAGCGATGAACTCAATGAGTTGCTCAACCCCGCCAGCGCGGATGATGACCGTAATCTCATCATGGAGATCCGCGCCGGAACCGGCGGCGAAGAGGCGGGCCTTTTTGCCGGGGATCTTTTTCGCATGTACACCAAATACGCCGAAACCAGGGGCTGGAAGGTGGAATTGATGAGCGAAGCGCCTTCCGAGACCGGGGGTTTTAAAGAAGTCATCTTCAGCATCAGCGGCAAGAAAGCGGCCAAGCTCCTGAAGTGGGAGAGCGGGGCGCACCGCGTCCAGCGCGTTCCCGCGACCGAGGCCTCGGGACGCATCCATACTTCGGCGGCGACGGTCGCGGTCTTGTTCGAACCGCAGGAAGTGGAGATCAGCATCGAACCCAAGGACCTGAAGATCGACGTGTACCGGTCCTCCGGCCCCGGCGGACAAAGCGTCAACACGACGGACTCCGCCATCCGCATCACGCACTTGCCCACGGGGCTGGTCGTCACCTGCCAGGATGAACGCTCGCAGTTAAAAAACCGCGTCAAGGCCATGCGTGTCTTGCGCGCGCGGCTTCTCGATAAAATGAAGCAGGACGAATTCAACAAAACCTCCCGGGACCGCAAACAGAAGATCGGTTCCGGCGACCGCAGCGAAAAAATCCGCACCTATAATTTCCCTGACCGGCGCATCACCGACCACCGCATCGGATTTACGACCTACAAACTGGCCAATGTGATGGACGGCGAACTGGGTGAACTCGTGGACGCCTTAAGCAGGGCCGAGAGCGAGGGGGTTCTGGCATGAACGCGGACGAACTATTGCTGACCGCGGTCCGCAAATGCCGGCGCGTCGATCTCTACGCGGACCCGCGGCCGCTCACCCCGGATGAGCAAAAAGAGTACGATTCAATGCGCGCGCGTTATCAGAATGGCGAACCGCTCCAATATGTTTTGGGCGAATGCGACTTTTTAGGCAGTGCCCTTGCCGTCAACCCTTGCGTCCTGATCCCCCGTCCTGAAACCGAAATCCTGGTCGATACGATCCTTCAAAAGCTTAAATCAAGTAAATTATCGAAACCTTGCCGCGTGCTCGACCTCGGAACGGGTTCAGGCAATATCGCTATCGCCCTGGCGAAGGCGATCGACCCATGTCATGTTACGGCGCTGGATATCTCTGAAGAGGCCATTAGCGTTGCCAGGTGTAACGCCGCGGCAAACGGTGTGACGGAAAAGATCCGGTTTTTACGCGAAGATATGCGCGAGAGCCTCGTGGCCAACCGCGCGTGGATGAAAAATTTTGATTGTATTGTCTCGAATCCGCCGTATATTAAGACGTCGGCACTGGACCATCTGCCCAGGGACGTGCAACAGGAGCCGCGCCTGGCCCTGGACGGCGGAGCGGACGGATTGCGCTTCTACGAAACCATCATCCGCCGCGTCCACCAATATTTAAAGCCGGAGGGTTACTTGTTTTTTGAGATCGGTGACGGCCAGGCCGCGCCCGTTGAAGCGTTGCTGGAAAAGAACCCGTTTTACCGGAACATTCGTTTTTATCCGGACCATACCCAAACCGACAGGGTCGTTTGTTCGCAAACGACCCTGTCGGTTTGCGAACAAAAGGACACACACACATGGAAAAGCTGGTGATCGAAGGGGGCAAACCCCTGGAAGGCGAAGTCGAGATCTCGGGCTCCAAGAACGCGGTTTTGCCGATCATGGCAGCGACACTTTTGACCGACGCGCCGTGCACCATCCGCCGCGTGCCCAAATTGCGCGACGTCATGACGATGATCAAACTTTTACGGTCGCTGGGCAAAAAGGTGGAGATGACCGGCAGTACGGTCGTCGTTGAGTCCAAAGGCCCCCTGCATCACATCGCGGATTATAAATTAGTCTCCACGATGCGCGGGTCGTTCTGCGTTCTGGGGCCGCTGCTGGCCAAGCTTGGCAAGGCGAACGTGTCTTTACCCGGAGGTTGTATCATCGGCGTGCGTCCCGTGGATCTCCATTTAAAAGGCCTGGGCGCACTGGGGGCGAAATTCGAGATTGAGAACGGGTACGTGGTCAGTCAGGCAAAACGTCTGAAAGGGACTTCTGTTTATCTCGGAGGAATTTTTGGCTCATCGGTCCTGGCGACCGCCAACGTCCTCATGGCCGCGACCCTGGCCCAGGGGACGACGATCATCGAATCCGCCGCCTGCGAGCCGGAGATCGAGAACCTTTGCCATTTCCTGAAAGCCATGGGCGCGAAGATCGAAGGGACCGGGAGCTACCGTCTGATCGTCATGGGCGTCAAAAAATTAAAAGGCGTTTCCTTTGACGTAATCCCCGACCGCATCGAAGCCGGGACGTACATTTTGCTCGCCGCGGCCACGCGCGGCAACGTCCGCGTCAAAGGCGCGGATTACGCGCATTTGTGGGCCCTGATCGACAAGCTCAAACAAGCCGGGGTCGATATTATCCAGGAAAAAAACGCGATCAGGGTGAAAGCAAAAAAAACATTGACGCCGGTGGGGATCACGACCCATCCATACCCGGGGTTCCCGACGGATCTGCAGGCGCAGTTCATGGCTCTCATGGCGGTCACGCCGGGGGTGAGCGTCATTACCGAGCGGGTGTATCCGGACCGGTTCATCCACGTCGCCGAGTTAAACCGTATGGGTGCCGATATTCAAAGGGAAGGGACCAGCGCGATCGTACAGGGGGTCAAAGTGCTGTACGGCGCGCCGGTCATGGCCTCGGACTTGCGCGCGTCCGCCGGGCTGGTCATCGCCGGATTGGCGGCCAAAGGCCGCACCGAGATCCACCGCATGTACCATCTGGAGCGCGGGTACGAGGACCTCGATGAAAAACTGCTCGCGTTGGGAGCGAGAATAAGCAGGGAAAAGGAATGAAGCAGTGGTCAGAGATCAGTGCTCAGTGGTCAGAAAAATAATCTGAACACTGACCACTGAGCACCGACCACTAACTTTGTGGACAAATTTATGATCCTGATGCTCGACAACTACGATTCCTTCACCTACAACCTCGTCCAGTATTTCGGCGAGCTGGGGGCCGATCTGAAAGTCTGCCGTAATGACGCGCTGACGCTCGACCAGATCAAGGACATGAAGCCGGAGAAGATCGTCATTTCGCCCGGCCCGGGACGCCCGGAAGACGCCGGCATCTGCATTGACCTCATCCGGCATTTCACGGGGAAAATTCCCATCCTGGGCGTGTGTCTCGGCCACCAGGCCATCGGCTATGCTTACGGCGGCAAGATCATCCGCGCCAAACATCTGATGCACGGTAAAACATCGATGATCACCCACAATGGAAAAGGTATTTTTGAGGGGGTTGAAAACCCTTTTGAGGCGACCCGTTATCATTCTCTGGTCATCGAACGTGAAACGATGCCGGATCCTCTGGAGGTGACCGCCTGGACCGCGGACGCGGACAAAGAGGTCATGGGGGTAGAGCACAAGGAATTTCCCCTCTGGGGCGTGCAATTCCATCCGGAGTCCATCCTGACGAAGGCCGGGAAAGCCATCCTAAAGAATTTTTTAACGTTGAAATGAAATCCTACATCCACAAATTACATAATCGGGAAAACCTCACCAGCGGCGAGATCGAGGAGGTGATGCGCGTCATCATGGCCGGCAGCGCGGCCAAGGAGGATATCGCGGCATTTCTTTTGGCCTTGCGCGTCAAGGGGCCGACCGTTGAAGAGATCACCGGCGCGGCGAGGATCCTGCGTGAATACGTTATTCCGATCAAGACCAAACACACGACCATTTTGGATACCTGCGGGACCGGCGGTGACAAAAAAAATACCTTTAATATCTCCACGATAACCGCGCTTGTTGTGGCCGGGGCCGGGGTGGTCGTGGCCAAGCACGGGAACCGTTCGGTCTCCAGCCGCTGCGGCAGCGCCGATATCCTCGAGGCCGTGGGCGTCAACATTAACGTCGAAGAGCAGCATTTAAGCGCGTGCCTGGATGAATTGGGCATTGCATTTTTGTTTGCCCAACAATTGCATCCGGCCATGAAGAACGTCGCCGTCATCCGCAAAGAATTAGGCGTGGAAACGATCTTTAACATTTTGGGTCCATTGACCAACCCGGCCAAAGCGACCCACCAGATCCTCGGCGTGTACAACCGCGACCTGGTCGAACCGATGGCCAATGTCCTGAAGAACCTGGGGCTTAAACGCGCGCTCGTCGTCCACGGCAGCGACGGCCTGGATGAGATCACCTCGACCGCGCAGACCTTTATCGGCGAATACGACGGCAAGGAGGTCTTTACCTACGACATTATGCCCGATGAATTCGGACTCCCGCCGGCCCAGCCGCACGATCTCGAAGGCGGGGACCTGGCCACCAACGTCCGGATTTTCGAGGACATTTTAACCGGCGAGAAAGGACCCAAGAGGGACATTGTCGTCATCAACGCCGCGTACGCTTTTTACGTAGTCCAGCGTGTCAAGAACATCAATGAAGGGATCACGCTGGCGCAGGATTCCATCGATTCCGGCAAAGCCGGAAAGAAATTAGACGCGCTCAAAGAATTCACCAACCGTGGCTGATTTTCTGACGACAATCCTCGAACACAAACACCGTATTCTCGCGGCCCAAAAGGACGTTTACGCGACCCTGCGTAATAAAGCCGCCGCGGCGCCGAAGAACACAGCGGAGTTGTTTAAAAAGAACATTTCCAAACCCGGGCAGATCAATCTGATCGCCGAGATCAAGAAGGCCTCGCCCTCCGCCGGGGTCATCCGCAAGGATTTTAACGTTGAAGCAATCGCCAAAATTTACGCCGAGCACAAGGCCGCGGCCATCTCGGTCCTGACAGAAGACAAGTATTTCCTTGGAAAACCTGAAGATGTCCGGACCGTCACCAAGTGTGTCAATCTGCCGGTTTTGACGAAAGATTTTATCACCAGCGACGGCCAAATTCATGAAGCGAAAGTCAACGGCGCGGCGGCGGTTTTGCTGATCGTCGCCATTCTCGGCGATAGCGAGCTAAATGGTTTGCTGAACATCGCGCGCGAGTTCGGCCTGGATTGCCTGGTTGAAGTGCACGATGAAAAAGAGCTCGACCGCGCCATGAAGGCTGGGGCGGAGATCATCGGTGTCAATAACCGGGACTTGCGCACGCTGGATGTGAGCTTCAAAACCAGCGAGCGCCTGATCCCGCGGATCCCCAAAGACCGGGTGATCGTGGCCGAAAGCGGCCTGCGGACCCGCGATGATATCCGCCGGGCGCAGGATTTAGGCGCCCACGCGGTTTTGATCGGGGAAACCTTCATGCGCGCCAGGGACATCGGACACGCAATGAAAGAAGTAATGGGAAAGTGACAATTTTAAAGAAAGGTTCCGGAAATCCGATAATCCGGATATCCGGTTACCCGGATCACCTAGTCCCTGATACCCGGATCGCCGGATAACCTAAACTTATTTTCCAACCAGCAATTTTATGAGGGAATTATGACTCGTATCAAAATCTGTGGCATTACCAGTATTGAAGACGCGCAAATGGCCGTGGAAGCAGGGGCTTCAGCACTCGGCTTTATCTTCCACAAGAAAAGCCCGCGCTACGTTTCGCCGAGCAAAGTCCGGCCGATTATCGAAGCCCTGCCGCCGTTTGTGACGCCGGTGGGCGTTTTTGTCAATGGCAGTGAACACGCGGTGCGCGACATTTGCCGCCTGGCGCGCATTTCAACCGTCCAGTTCCACGGTGAGGAATCGCCCGGCTACTGCAAACGCTTCAAACATTTCAAGATCATCAAGGCCTTCCGCGTGAAAGATACTTTTGATTTCAAATCCGTTCTCCAATACAAAGTCGACGCCTGTTTATTCGATACGTTCCAGGAAGAAACATCCTCCTTCGGAGGGACGGGAAAGACCTTTAACTGGGAGCTGTTAAAAAACTACAAATTCGACCGGCCCGTCATCCTCTCCGGAGGGCTTAACCCCGAAAACGTGCGCCAGGCCGTCGAGGCCGTGCGGCCGTACGCGGTGGACGTTGCCAGCGGGGTCGAAAAATCCCCGGGCATCAAAGACTACCGGCTGGTCCAGGCTTTTTTTACTGCTTTACGATAATAGTCGCCCGGGTACCTTGTCAGCCGTCGGAAAATATGCTATATTTGCAACGAGCCGATAAAGGTAAACCCGGGGAAACCCGGGGACACAAAGCCACAGGCCTACGTTATCCAATACCTAAAAGGCCCTTCGGAAACGTCGGGGCAGTTGAAGACCATTGGACAGGTTGACGATGATATGGCGGCTGGGTTGCCGAAACACGAGGGGTTGAACCCCACTTTATCGGCTTTTCTTTATTCGCAGAAGCGAATAAAGAAAAGCCCCCAGCGCTTTGATTTCGAAGAAATCAGCAGGGGGGCTGATTCCCGCAGAGACGGATAAAAACAAGCCTCCCATTCTTTGATTTATTTTGCTTTCCAAAAATAAATCAATGGGAGGCGACAAATTTCAGGGCCCAAATTAACCTGCCAACGCATGAACCTCATCCTCCTTTCACCCGACGATTTTATCAACAAAAAAACCCGTGTGCGTTTAGACGACCGCCGCTACCTCCATATCCGGGACATCCACCGCGCCAAGGCCGGGGATGAACTCTCCGTCGGGCTTATTGGCGACCGCATCGGAACAGGAAAAATCGCCTCCCTGACCGGCGAAGCCATTGAGATGGATATATCGTTAAGTCTACAACCGCCCGCGCCGATTCCGGTTACGCTCATTTTGGCCCTGCCGCGGCCCAACATCCTCAAACGTACCCTGCAGGCGGCCAGCGCGATGGGCGTCAAAAAAATATTCCTCATTCATTCCAATCAGGTGGAAAAAAGCTTCTGGTTGAGCCCGGTCCTGCAGCCGGCAAAAATCCGCGAACAACTGATCCTGGGGCTGGAACAGGGGAAGGATACCATTTTGCCAGATGTCCAATTACGCAAAGGTTTCAAACCCTTTGTCGAAGATGAATTGCCCGACCTGATCCAGGGCACGCGGGCGCTGGTCGCCCACCCGCGGGCGAGCGAGGAGTGCCCGCGCGACGTCCGGGAACCTGTGACCCTGATGATCGGCCCCGAGGGAGGATTTATCCCGTACGAAATCAAAAAGCTGACCGAACTCGGATTCACCCCCGTGCATTTGGGCAATCGTATTTTGCGTGTTGAGAACGCGATTGTTGCACTTCTGGCTAAATTGTATTAATCTATCTAACTACCATGAGCTTCCAGTACGTCCGTAAAATTCCGACATTCCAGGAAATCCTTAAAGAAATGCCGCTTCCGGCGGACCTCAAGAAGGTCAAGGCCGAACGTGACGCGGAGATCCGCGCCGTGTTTGAGCACCGCAGCGACAAATTTCTTCTGATCATCGGCCCCTGTTCAGCGGACAACGAAAATGCCGTCTGCGAATACGTCACACGTCTGGCACGTGTCCAGGACAGGGTCAAAGACCAGTTGATCCTCATCCCGCGTATTTACACCAACAAACCCCGCACCACCGGCAAAGGATACAAAGGGATGGTGCACCAGCCCGTGCCGACGGAAGAGCCCGACATCGTCGCCGGCCTTAAGGCCATCCGCAAAATGCATTTGCGGGCGGTCAAAGAATCGCACTTGACCCCGGCGGATGAAATGCTTTATCCGGCCAATTATCCGTATCTTGAGGACATTTTAAGTTACGTCGCCGTTGGGGCGCGCTCGGTGGAGAACCAGCAGCACCGCCTGACCGCGAGCGGCCTGGACATCCCCGCGGGAATGAAAAACCCGACCAGCGGCGATTTGACCGTGATGCTCAATTCCATCGAAGCGGCCCAGCACGCGCACACCTTCGTTTACCACGATTGGGAAGTCCGCACACCTGGAAATCCTTTGACCCACGCGGTTTTACGCGGGGCGACCGACGAGTCTGGGAGAAATATCTCCAATTATTCTTATGCCGACCTGGCCAGGATCGCACAGGTCTACCTGAAGCGTCCCCTCAAAAACCCCACCGTCATCGTGGACACCAACCACGCCAATTCCGGCAAGGATTTCCGGCGCCAGCCGGCCATCGCGATGGACGTCCTGGAGAGCCTGCGCAAAGACGCCGGGCTCGAAGACATGGTCAAGGGACTGATGATCGAAAGCTACCTGGTCGAAGGCACCCAGGACGCCAAGGGCGGCGTCTACGGCAAATCCATCACCGACGCCTGCCTGGGCTGGGAAGATTCCGAAAAGCTCATCCTCGAGATCGCCGAAGGCGTCTGCGGCCTTTAAAAAGCCTGATCCCGCATTTGACGTTATAAATTTTATCAAATTCACATTGAACCACTTGCATTATTTGGAAGCGCGGTATATACTTTCACTGGTTTTCCCCTCCCCCAGAGAACGAAACGATCGGATGATGTTTAAAAAAATAAATACCTTCGTTCTACTCGCCGCTCTGGCGGGACCGATCAGCTTGCCGGGCGACGCCCTCGCCGGCAATATCACCGATTATTCCATCCTCGCACGGGAAAGTATCCACATCGACAAGAAGGCGACTGTTTTATCCGGGTTTGTGGGTGTCAACGACCCCTCCGCCGCGCCTTCCTTTAAGCAAGAAGTGCAGTTGCTTGTCGACAAAAAAGTCCTTTTAGAAGAAGGGACCCGGCTGACCGCCCCCAGTATTTTCATCAAGCGTGACTCGGTCATTAAAGGAGATATTTATTACAAGGACCGGTTTTTCACTCAAGAAAATGTTACCACCACGGGTGACATTGTCATATTAAGCGATCCCAACGATTGGCCGCTCATTAATATGCCGGATCCGCCGGCATGCGCGCCGGATACAACGAACCCGCTGACGGTTGTCAAAAACAGTCAAATGACGATGCCTCCCGGCCGTTACGGCGATGTGCGTCTGAATCGAAAAGCCACTTTGATTCTTCCGGGCGGGGAATATCATCTTAATTCATTTTACGCGGATGAGGATGCCCGCATCCTCTTCAGCGGCCCGGCAACATTTTGCGTTGCGGACACGTTCCAGACAAGATCTGACGTTTTTTGGGGCCCGCAAAATGACATAACGACCCTTTCCGGCGCCGACATCCAGATTTTTGTCAACGGTACCGATACCTACGAAAATCCGGGAAGGCATTCCCGGGAAGATTTTAAAAAACATCCCAAGCGCGACGCGGTCGCGCAGATCGGCAAGAAGAACGTATTTTTCGGGCAGGTCATGGCCCTTAACGGGACGCTGGAAATAGAGAAGGCCGCCCAGGTCAACGGCGCTTACATTGCCAGGGACGTCATTGTCGGTCAAAACAGCGTCGTTACAAAAGATACTTCGGGAACACCGCTCGATACAACGCCGCCCTTGATCACAAGCGTCAACCCCGCGGACGCAAGTGTGCTGGATACTTCGACGCCCGTACTTTCCGCCGATTTCCAGGATGCCGAATCCGGGGTCAACCCGGTCAGTATTCAAATCTTGCTGGATGGCCAGGATGTCACCTTTGAGGCTAACGCCTCCGAAGCGGGATTCAATTTTGTTTCCGCCTTTCTCGCGGACGGGGCCCATGTCCTGTCGATCAGTGTCAGCGACAACGCCGGCAATAACGCGCAAACGACCGTCAATTTCACGATCAATACCGACATGAGCCCGCCGCAAATCCTCAATGTTTCGCCGGCGGACGGCAGTCTGCTGGCCGGCACGCCAACGCAAATATCGGCCGATTTTTACGATGATAAAATGGTTGACGCGAATTCCGCCCAAATTCTCCTGGACAATGTCGACATGACCGCGCAGTCAAACGTGACCGCGGCCGGATTTGAATTTCTCGTTACGACAGCTTTAAGTGACGGCGTTCATACGCTGTTTATAAGTGTAAGAGACGCTGTCGGCAACCCCGCGCAACTATCCACAAACTTTACGATCGATACTTTAGCGCCCGATATCGCCATTTTGATCCCCGCCAACGGCAGTCTTTTGGCCACAGCCATACCGGCAATATCGGGGAGTTTAAATGATGCCACTTCAGGGATCAACACCAGCAGTGTGCGCGTTTCGGTCGATGGGGTGGACCTGACATCACAGGCCGCCATCACGCAAACGACTTTTGAAACTTTTGTCCTGGACGCGTTGGGCGATGGCGGGCACACCATAACTGTTGAAACGGCTGATCTGGCCGGGAATTCAGCCGTCCAGACAAGCGGCTTTACCACCGACACAACCGCGCCGGTCATTTCAAACCTGACACCCGCGAATATGAGCACGATCACGGCCAACGTCCCCACGGTTTCAGCGGCTTTCGCGGACAGCGGCTCCGGAATCGATGTCTCCAGCGCCCAAATTTTAGTGGATAGCGTCAATGTGACCCCGCATGCAACGGTCACGGAAGCAGGTTTCAGTTACACGCCAACAGTTCCTTTAAATAACGGCTATCACACGGTCGCCGTAACGATCGCCGACGTGGCCGACAACATCGCCCAGGCCGCCTGCAGTTTTAATGTGCTGATCGATGTGCTGCCGCCGACGGTATTCAACATCACGCCGGCCAACGGAAGTTTATTGGCCACGGCAACGCCGACCTTATCCGCTGCTTTCGCGGACAACCTGACCGGCGTGGCACCGCTAAGCGCGCATATTTTACTGGACGGGGTGGAGGTGACCGGCCAATCCAATGTGGCGGCAAGCGGATTTTCCTTTGTCCCGGCCGCCTTAAACGACGGGGCGCATACTCTTTCGATAAGTGTCCGGGACAATCAAGGCAATCAGGCGCAGGCATCGGTGAATTTCACCACGGACACGACCGCGCCGGTCATTTCCAACCTGACCCCCGCGGACGGTTCAACCGTCACGGTGAACACACCGGCCATTTCCGCGGATTTCGCGGATAGTCTCTCCGGGATCAACACAAGCAGCGTGCGGGTCCTTTTGGACAACACTGACGTAACCGCGCAAGCGGTCATCACGGCTTCGGGTTTTGAGTTGACGCCGGCAAGCCCGCTGGCCACTGGCAACCACACGGTTGAAGTACAGGTTGCCGACATCGCCGGAAATATCACGCAAGTAAATTTTGGCTTCACGGTATCAACCCCTACGCCGGTCAGCGGCGCCATAACTCAAAACACATTATGGACCCTGGCGAACTCTCCATATATCGTCATGGGAAATATCGCGGTCAATTCCGGGATCACGCTGACCATCGAACCCGGCGTCATCGTCAAGTTTAACGGCTTTTATACCCTCGAGGTCAACGGGCTCCTCAACGCGCAGGGGACAGCGGCGAGCCCGATCGTGTTCACCTCCGCCAAAACATCTCCGGCGCGCGGGGACTGGAACACGATCAACCTGCACGGCAGCGGTAACATCATCAACTACGCCACGATCGAATACGCGGACAAAGGGGTCTACGTACCTTCCGCGCCACTGTGGCAGACCCCGGCCATCCGCAACAGCACGATCCGGAATAACAATACCGGTATTCACCTCGAACCGAGCACGGGTCCGGTCATCCAGACCAACACCATCACCGACAATAATTACGGTATCTTTGCCGGCTGTAACAGCTTTACGGGATGTACGCCGACGATCAGCGGGAATTCGCTTTACAGCAACACCGGCTTTAACATTTATGTCTTCAGTTATGGGACAAACGCCTCCAGCAAGACCGTCAACGCGCAAAACAACTGGTGGGGAACCACCGACGCCGCAACGATCGAAGCCCTGATCTGGCACCGTAACGACAGTCCAACCCTCGCCTTGGTGAATTACGACCATTTCCTGGACAATCCCGGGGGCAACCCCATCGGTTTCCCGCCGGGCGCGCCGACATTGAGCAGCGCGGTCCCCGGCAACGGACAGGTCGCCTTGCAATGGACGGCGGCAACGACATCGACAGGCTATAAGGTAAAATATGGCACCACATCCGGGGTTTACGGCACGACACTGGACGTCGGCAATGTCACGACCCATGCCGTTACCGGATTGACCAATGAAACACCGTATTATTTTATCGTTACCGCGTCCAACGGTTTTGGAGAAAGCGGCCCGTCGAACCAGTTAAGCCAGACGCCGACAAACGCCGTGTTCCCTCCGCCGGTCATCAGCCAGAACACGACCTGGTCGCTGGCCGGTTCGCCTTACCGGATCGTCAATGACGTCACGGTCAACACAGGCGTTACGCTGACCATTGAGGCCGGCGTTGAAGTCCGCTTCACCGGCTTCTTCAAGATCGAAGGTAACGGTATCATTAACGCCCAAGGCGCTCCCGGAAATCCGATCAAATTTATGTCGGACAAATTCTTGCCGGCCAAAGGCGACTGGAACTATCTTTCGCTCCGTAACGGTAACAGCGTTTTGAATTATGTCAAAATCGAACACGCGGACCGGGGGGTCTATGTCCCGCATCCTTCGGCGAGCCCGCTCATCCAGAACAGCCTGATCCAGAGTAACAACAAAGGGATCTATTTTGAATTGACCACCAACCCGAGGATCCTTGCCAACACGATCACCAGCAATACGTATGGCATCCACGCTTTTTGCAATGTGTTCACCGGCTGCCGCGCGACGGTCAATGACAACGGCATCTACGGCAATTCAAGCTATAACCTGTATGAAGACAGTAACGGCGATTCTTCCTATGAATGGATCAACGCGCGGAATAACTGGTGGGGGAGCGCGGACCCGGCTGTGATCATCGCGTCGATTTATGATTTCCTCGATGATAATACGCGCGCGGCCGTCGACTTTACCCCGTTTCTGGACGGGCCCGGCGGCGCCCCGGATCACATTTTCGATACGCGCATCTACGGAAATACAAGCTATAACCTGTATGAAGACAGTAACGGCGATTCTTCCTATGAATGGATCAACGCGCGGAATAACTGGTGGGGGAGCGCGGACCCGGCTGTGATCATCGCGTCGATTTATGATTTCCTCGATGATAATACGCGCGCGGCCGTCGACTTTACCCCGTTTCTGGACGGGCCCGGCGGCGCCCCGGATCACATTTTCGATACGCGCATCTACGGAAATATCCCGGGGGCGCTCACCTTAACAGCCGTATCCAGCCCGTACTATCTTTTAGGCAACCTTATTGTCGGTGCGGGCGAGACCCTGACTGTCGAACCCGGTGTCACGGTCAAGGCCGAAGGCAATCACCTGATCACGATCAATGGGAAATTGACCACACAGGGAGAAGCGGGCAATTTTATCGAGTTTACCTCCAATCAGCCCGCGCCGGCACCCGGAGATTGGAAGGGGATCTTTATGGCGGACGCCTCCGATGATACGAGCATAATAGACCATGTCCGCATACAATACGCCAACAGGGGAGTTGAACTGCGGCACGCCAACACGACCGTGACCCACAATGAATTTCTGAATAATAATACGGGCTTGTATCTTTTCGGCACCACGACCGCGGTGGTAACGGATAATTTATTCGATAACAACAGCCAATACGGCGTCATGGCCATGGCCGCCATCGCCCAGGGTGTGCCCGGACCGTTATTTACCAACAATTCTTTTTTGAACAATGGACAATATGATCTGTTCACCGGGTTTGAAGGGGTCAACCTCAACGTGAGCGGTTCGATCATGAACGCCGAGAACAATTGGTGGGGGACAGATGACCCGAACCAGATCGCGGCCCAGATTTGGGATTATTACGACAGTGTTTATCGTCCGAAGGTCGATTTCGCGCCTTATTTGATCACGGACCCGGAAAACTCGGTCGCCATCACGGACAATTCGGTCACCCCGCGGTTCTTTAATCCTGACCGCAATGAGACCTCGACGATCAATTACACGCTCGATACCGATTCCGACATAACGATCAGGATCTATGACTACGAAACCCGGGCTTTGGTGCGCACGCTTCTTGCCGCGCAGTCCAAACTTGCCGGCGCCAATGCGGCCGTCTGGGACGGTAAAAACGATGCCGCCCAAACACTTCCCAAAGGTATTTACACCTATATTGTCGATGCTGAAACGGCCGGCGGCAAGAAGGGCCGCTATGATCCCGGCCAGGTCCAGGCCGCTGTGGTTCAGGTTGTCAACCCGACCGTGACACCCGGCGGTTCATTTTCGGCATTTAAAGGCGACCGCGTGAAGGTCCAGTACGGCCTGACGGCCCCGGCCCTCGTTTCGATGGGATTTCTTAACAGCGTTAAATATGTCGATAATGAGCCGCGGGACGTTTCCGGCAATGTGGAGTATTGGGACGGCCGGAACATCAACGGCAGTATGGCTGTTTGGGAGGGAGAGCCGTTCCCTGTACAGGCGAAGATGCAGAGACTCCCGGAAAATGCGGTCGTGATCACCGGCAAAACCTCTTTGGATGTTCCGACGTTACGGACGGACCCTTACCTGATCCGCCCGCTTTATAATCAAATAACCGAAATCACTTACAGCATCAATGAACCGGCGACGGTGACGGTGAGCATCCTCAAGCAGGACGCCGGCCAAACATTGAAAGTGCTGGAGCAAAATGTGCCCAAAGGGGCGGGGACTTACACGCTGACCTGGGATGGGCAGACCTCGTCAGGCGAAACCGTTGCCGAACCCGGCGATTATCGCGTCCGGGTCGAAGCGTTCGATTCCTTCGGGGTGTCAACCGTCCGGGACGGTAATATCAGGATACTATTCTGATGAAGAGAATAAGCTTTATACAATTTATTTCGGTGACGCTGCTGGGGGTTGTGCTTTTATTCGCCGGGCATGAAGCACAGGCGTATTGCTGGTGCCAGTCGGGATCCGGGAGTTATCCATTGCCCTGCACCTTCTGGCATGAATATACCTGCGATGCTTACGACCAGTCCCTTGGCCAAGTGAGCATGACACCGCAACCGGTGGACACGGAGCTTGAAGTCAAGCCGGAAAATAACGCACTCTGCTCCGGCGATCCCGTTTATCTGCACAGCGGGCAATTTTATTATCAGTGCGCGGAATTGCAGGTCCCCGGACGGCAGATGGATGTATCCCTGGCCCATACGTATTACAGCGGGATGTCGTTTAACGGCCCGTTCGGTTACGGCTGGATGCTTAACTATTATATGCGGCTGCACCAGATCCAGGGCGGTGATGTGGTTATTGTCTCGGGAGATGGCCGTAAAATCCAATACACCTTCAATGGAACAATTTACCTGCCGCCGGCGGGCCGGTTCGAAACGTTGGTCAAGAATCCGGATGATTCCTGGACGCTCACCCAGGCGCAAGGAGAGCAATATCAGTTTGACGCTGACGGCAAGCTCGTTGCCATCAAAGACCGCAATAATAACACGATCACCCTTGTTTATGATACCGGCCAACAGCCCTATTACGGCAAAAGTAAATTCGCCCAGGACCCCTTGAACAGTGTGGTCATCGGCAGTGATTACCGGCTGGTCCAGATCGTTGATACCGGCGGACGGACGATCGATCTGACTTACAACGCCGCCGGCCTGCTGGACAAGATCATCGACGGAAGCAAGGAGGCGGCCTTCACCTATGACCCGGCCACCAACGATCTTTTGAGCGTCACCAAACCAGCCACGCCGCAGTTCCCCTCCGGGGTGGCCAAATCCTTCGAATACGAAAACCACAACGTCAAACGGATCAAGGACGCTAGAAATCAGTATTTTGTCGAGAATTTTTATGACGCGCTGGGCCGCGTCGAGCGGCAAAACCTGGGCGGAAGCGACATCACCTTTGATTACAGCGTTGTGGACCAGGTCATTGAAACCGACCGCAAGGGCTTCCAGAATGTCTACACCTTTAACGCGGCGGGCAATATGGTCAGGAAAGAAGAAAAGACCAACGGGCTACGCCTGACCGACCCCGCGTCTTTTGTAACGACGTATGTCTACAATGCCGACAGCCTCAAGACCTCGGAGACCTTCCCCCGAGGCAACGGCGCCAAATACGTTTATGATTCCGCCAATCCAAATCCTCGTTCCCGCGGCAACCTGTTGCAACTCCGCCGCAAAACCGACATGGCCGCCGCGGATAATACCATCAATGATATTGTCACGGTCATGACGTATGAGCCGCTGTTTAACCAGATCAACACGATCATTGATCCAAAAGGCAACGCCACCGCCTACACGTACGATCATGAATTAAACGTGGGCCACCCAAAGCATGGCACAAAAGGCGATCTGATCTTTATCGACCAGCCCGCGGTGGCCGCGGGCACGCCGGTAACGGAATTGGCCTACAACAGCTTCGGGCAGGTGACGGAATCGATCGATCCCAACGGCAATGTCACGCAGTACGCGTATGATCCTGTGACCGGTTATCTGACCGATATTTACCAGGACCCCGCCAGCATCAACGCGCATACGCATTTCACGTACGACTCCTTTGGCAGCCTGGACGTTGTGACTGATGCCAATAATCACGCGACCGACTATGATTATGACGCGCTGGGCTGGCTCAATCGGGTAACGAATCCGTTGGGATTTGTCACCAGGCACACCTATGATGCCAACGGCAATATCATCAAGACCGAGAGGCAGGCCGATACGCTGGCCACGGCGTGGCAGACGACGGAATTCAGCTATGACATCCTTAACAAGTTAAAGACCGTCAAGGACCCGCTCAACCGCGTCACAACGTACAACTATGACAATAACGAGAATCTCGCTTCGGTGGTGGATGCCGAGAACAATACGACCGGCTACGTTTATGACGAACGGGACCTGTTGTTCACCGTGACTGATGCCAATACACCTGCTGGAGTGACAACGTATGATTACGACCTCAACGGCAATCTGGCCAAGATCACGGACGCCAACGGGAATCCTACCGCCTACACGTACGACCTTTTCGACCAGCTGGATACAACACAGTACGCCAACTTATCTTCGAGTAACTTCGATTACGACAAGAATTCCAATTTAACGCGCCACACAACGCCTTCGGGCAAGCCGATCGAATACGCGTATGACGCCTTAAATCGACTAACGGCCAAGAATTTCTCCCTGACACCTGGCTTGAATACAACATACGCGTATGACGTTGGTGGCCAGCTGACTGATGCAAATAATAGCGCAAGTAATATGCACTTTAACTATGATGCGTTAAATCGGATAGACGGCACTACTCAAACCCTAAACGCAACACCCTACACCCTGGATTATTCTTACCAAAATAACGGCAATTTATCACAAATGATCTATCCGTCGGCAAAGGTTATTGACTACACACACGATCCCAATGACAGGTTAGATCTGGTGAAAGAAGGTGGTGCAACGCTCGTTGATTATGACTACGATCTCCTTGATCGACGGACGTTCAAAACCATAGCAACGAGTCCCCAGCAACAGGCAACGTACCAATTCGACATAGCGAATCAACTGGCAAGCCTGACAAATACGATCCTGCCCGGCACAAATATTTCAACACATGCTTATCCTGTCTATGATGCTGCAGGTAATCGCAAACAATATGACCGCACCTTCCAGACCAATCCGCTTGAAACGATTAATTACGGATACAACGATATCTACGAGTTAACGTCTGTTACAGGTGCTCAGACAAACTCCTACGATTACGACCTGGCTGGAAACCGCGAAATGGCCAATGGTCTCACCTATGTGTCGAACAATTTAAATCAATACAGCAATGTGGGCGGCACAGCATATAGTTATGATAATAATGGCAACTTAATATCGGATGGCACAAATGCGTACACCTACGATGAATTAAACCACCTTTTGGTATTCTCCAATGGAATAACCAATGCAAGCTACCAGTATGACGCATTTGATCGAAGGGTAAGCAAGACGGTCAATGGAACAGCGACGTATTTTATTTACGATGGCGATGAAGTGATCGCGGAATACAATTCATCAGGCGGCCTGGAAGCGGAATACGTCTATGGCGATCAACTCGATGAAGTTTTGACGATGGGCAGGGGAGGGAATTCGTACTTTTATTTTTACGACGGATTGGGGTCGGTCTCCGAGATCACGGACACTATAGGAGCAGTTGTTGAAAATTATACCTACGATGCTTATGGCAATCCATCTGTTGTGAATTCGACAATCAATAATCGTTACAGATTTACAGGGCGAGAATTTGATGAGGAATCTGGATTATATCACTACAATCGTAGAACTTATTCAAGTGAATTAGGTCGTTTCGCACAGAGAGACCCGATGGATTATGAGGGTGGAATGAACCCTTATGAATACGCTTACAATAGTCCTGCGAACTTTGTCGACCCAGACGGTGAATTGCCTATTCTTGTTTTAATACCATTGGCATACGCGGCCTTTGAAGTAGGTCTGTCGGCATTGGATGCTTATTCAACGGGAAGTACTTTGCTTGACCCATGTGTTAGTGGCGGTGAAAAACTTACCTCTGCTGGTTTATTCCTTGTTGGAGCATTAGCACCAGGTGGCGGCTATTCAACTGGAGCTAAAGTTACTAAATCCTCTCTTAAAAGGGTCAAAAGACTTATTACAAATTTATCTAAACCAGACAAAAACCCTGGTTTATCTCAAGAAAAATTTAATCAACTGAAGAAAATTGTTGAAAAAACTGGTGGGAAAGTTAGAGTTGATTTGAAGGGCGTAAAAGGGACGGGGGTTAATCCGCATGCGCAGGTTGAGGGATTGGGTCCCCGTATTAAAAGTAGACATATTTGGTTACAAAAAGGGGTGCAGTAAGAATGAGGACGAACAATGTGAATGCCGATAGGCTGTTTAAATTTATGAGTTTATTCGGTATAAATCGATTTAAAATTCTTACTTTAGATTCTAAAACCATAAAAGCTCAAGTTGGATGGCCAGATGATGGGACGGAAAATTACGATGAGAATGAAGAGGTTCAGGATATTTTATGGCACATACAAGATGATGAGTCAATAGAAGATGCTTTAACGTTGGGGAAGTTTCTTCTTGATAACAAACTAATAGCAAATGACAAGATTGTTGTTGATTATGAAATTCTTCAAAGCAAGATTAATTGGGACAGTAGGAAATTTGATACTGCGCTGCAGACATTGCTTTCCATAAAAGTCAGCATGTTGGATGATGACAAAGAAACTGATAGTTTTTTTATTCATTTCTAATTTTAAGGTCCTTTTCAAAGGTGATTAAATTCCGAAACCATACCGCATTTTTAACCGCATTATTTCTTTTTTGTACACTCTCTCCACAAATTCTTTTTGCGTTTCCAGAAAAAACAAATCAGCGTAGCACCGTAGACCAATTTACAAACTGTGGCAACGGCGTCAAATATACCTATGATACCGCCAACTCAAATCCGCGTTCGCGGGGCAACCTCTTGCAGGTCCGCCGTAAAACCGGTATGGCGGCCGCGGATAATACCACCAATGATATTGTCACGGTCATGACGTATGAGCCGCTGTTTAACCAGATCAATACGGTCACGGGCCCCAAAGGCAACGCCACCGCCTACACGTACGATCATGAATTAAACGTGGGCCACCCCAAATACGGCACAAAAGGCGACTTGATCTTTATCGACCAGCCCGCGGTGGCCGCGGGCACGCCTACAACGGAATTTGCCTACAACAACTTCGGGCAGGTCACGGAATCCATTGATCCCAACGGCAACGCGACACAGTACGCCTATGATCCTATTACCGGCTATCTCACTGATATTTACCAGGACCCCGCCAGCATCAACGCGCATACGCATTTCACGTACGACTCCTTTGGCAGCCTGGACGTTGTGACCGACGCCAATAATCACGCGACCGACTATGATTACGACGCGCTGGGCTGGCTCAACAAGGTCACGAACCCGTTGGGGTTTGCCACCAAACACACCTATGACGCTAACGGCAATATCATCAAGACCGAGCGGCAAGCGGATGAATTGACCACGGCGTGGCAGGCGACCGAATTCAGCTACGACATTTTAAATAAACTTAAAACCGTGAGCGATCCGCTCAACCGCGTGACGACCTATAACTATGACAACAACGAAAACCTCGCCTCGGTCGTTGACGCTGAACTCAATACGACAAGTTATGTTTACGATGAGCGCGATTTACTTTTTGCTGTGACTGACGCGAATACGCCGGCCGGTGTGACTACGTATGATTATGACCTCAACAGCAATCTGGCGAAGATAACGGACGCGAACGGCAATCCCACGGCATATACGTATGACCTTTTCGACCGGCTGGATGTCACACGTTATGCCAACCTTTCCGAGAGCAATTTCGATTACGACAAGAATTCCAATCTGACCCGGCACACAACCCCTTCCGGCAAACCGATTGAGTACTCTTATGACGCCTTAAATCGACTAACAACTAAAACCTATCCCCTGACACCTGCTTTGAATACAACCTACGCCTACGACCTCGTCGGCCGGCTGACCGATGCGGACAACACCGCCGCGGACACCCACTTTACCCACGACGCGCTCAACCGGGTCACCAATGCCACGAACACCTTAAACCTGGCACCTTACACCTTAAGCTATGCTTATGACAGTGCAGACAACCGCACGCAACTTACTTATCCGTCCGGCAAAGTCATCGATTATGTTTATGATACCAACGACCGCTTAACCGGCATAACACAGAACACATTAAACTTCTTACAATACCAATACGATCCCCTGGATCGCCGGACACAGAGATCGCACCTCTCTACCTCTTTACCTCTTACCTCTTACAGTTACGACATCGCGAATCAACTTGCTTCGGTCACCAACACGCTGAGCGACGGCACGCCGATCAGCCAGTACAGTTATCCTATTTATGACAACGTCGGTAACCGCAAACAGCTTGACCGAACTTTGGGCACTAATCCCACGGAAACGATCAATTACGCGTATAACGCTATTTACGAATTGACAAATGTCACCGGCGCGCAGACCAACAGCTATGATTACGACAACGTCGGTAACCGCAATACAGCTGATGGCGTTATCTATACAGCCAACGATCTTAATCAGTACACCAGCGTCGGCGGCACAACACATCTCTACGACACCAACGGCAATCTAACCAACGATGGCAATAATACGTATGGCTATGACGAACAAAACCGTTTGTCTTCAGTCGTTGGTCTTCAGTCTTCAGTCTATGCCTATGACGCATTCAATCGAAGGGTAAGCAAGACGGTCAATGGAACGACGACGTATTTTATTTACGATGATTCGTCCGTGATTGCGGAATATGACGGCACAGGTGGATTAGATGCCGAATATGTCCTTGGCGATCAAGTTGATGAGATTTTAACGATGGGACGAGGGGGCAATACGTATTTTTATTTTTACGACGGGTTGGGGTCGGCCTCCGAGATCACAGATGCCACAGGAACCATTGCAGAGAATTACACTTATGACGCATACGGGAATCCGTCAGTAATTAATTCGGTGATCGCTAATCGTTACCGATTTACGGGCCAGGAATTCGATGAGGAGTCTGGACTCTATCATTACAATCGCAGGACTTATGATAGCCAGATAGGCCGCTTCTTACAGCGTGACCCTATCGGCTATGAAGACGGCATGAATCTTTTTGAATATGCTCACAATAGCCCGACCAATTTTGTAGACCCAGATGGTGAGTTTGCGTTTCTAGCGCTTATCCCAATTGCTTATGCCGCATTTGAGATCGGCCTTTCTGCGTTAGATGCTTATTCAACGGGAAGCACATTACTTGATCCCTGCATAAGCGGCAAAGAAAAAGCATTGTCTGCTGGTTTCTTTATCGTAGGAGCCCTAGCTCCGGGGGGAGGATATTCGACGGCTAGCAAGACTTTAGGCGAAGGTTTGAGGAATGTCAGGACAATCAAAACAGGACGCCTGAAGGGATTTTCCAGAGGAAATACTGTTTTAAAGGGTGGGGATCAAGCAGCAAGAGATGTCTTTAAGAAATTAACAGGCAGACAGCCTAAGTCTTCATTTGAGCGGGTAGTTCTTCCTAATAACACAGAAGTTGTATTTCGTGCTACAAGCAAATCTGGCCCTCCTAAGGTTGAGATCGTTGATCCAACCCAGAAATTCTTAGAGAAAATATCTTTCAAGGAGTAATACTTTGCCAAAAACATTAAAGGATTTAGTATTAGAAATTTTAGAAGATTGGAAAAGCGGGAAAATTAATGAGATTATTGCCCAAGAAAAGGCAGAGAAATTATACGAAGAATTTATGCATTATGAAAACCTCTCGTACAATAATCCTGAGGCTATCGCCTACGAAGTTCTCTGTCAGTTAGAAATTTTAAATCATCAATTGATTATCAAAGAGGATATCCCTTTTATTGTTGATTTTCTAAACACTAAACAAGGGGAGGAGAAAAAGGCTTGGGAGAGTTGGCAGAATTACTGGGATGAAATAGATGTTGATGACCGTTTGGATAAATTACGGGACAACAGTTTTTATGATAAAGAAAAATAGGCTCTTCCGGGTTTCGAGTGGGTAAATTAAGCCGTTTTTAGTCATCTTTGATAAAAGACGTCAGGACTTTAAGGCGAAGGTATTCGTCGCTT
>Ga0154325_112_pt1 | contig 26263 bp, 26 predicted proteins | sample RifGroA2_FD_115853 | JGI IMG/M metagenome (GOLD analysis project Ga0154325, IMG submission 115853) | Omnitrophica WOR_2 bacterium GWA2_53_43
ATTCCAGCACCCGATTATAACTGTTTTCCGTCGGCATATGGAAAATTCCAAGTTTTAAAATATGCTTATTCACCGTTAATTCAGGGTCATGACACATTAATTCAACCGCTAGCGGTTGAATTGCTAATCACAAAAAAGGCCGGCAAATTTTTGCCGGCCTTTTTAATGTAGCCCGTTTAATTGTCGATCCTGCGCCAGTCGGTCAAGACCGGATCGAAGTTATGTTCTTTGAGGATGGCGATGATGTCTTTGACGCCGCGATGGTCCTTGATGTCAAATTGCGGGTCCTGTTTCTCTGCCGCCGTAACCGTGTAGCCTCCTACGGAAGTGTTGGACCCGGCTGAAATGCGCGTGATGCCCAATTCCAGCGCGTGGTCGCGCAATCCGGCATCTTCCCGCGTCGACAAATTGATCCCCATCCTCGGGAACTGGATTCTCGTCAGGCAGATGACCTTCACCAGCGTAATGTCATCGACGTCGCAATAAGCGAAATCTGTTCCCTTGATGGCGCGCAGCCGCGGGAACGAAACGCTGTATTCCACGCCTGGATGATGGCGTTCCATCCAGCGCAGGTGTTGATAAAGGGCGTGAAGGTCTTCGGCCGTGTCGGCCAGTCCCAAAAGGATTCCCAGCGCAATGTGGCGTATGCCGCCTTTGGCCGCGCGTTCGGGTGCCGCCAGCCGATAATCGTAATCGGCTTTTTTCCCGGAGATGTGTACTTCCTTGTAGCGTTTGCGGTTGTAGGTTTCCTGATAAACAGTGATGCCGTCAACGCCGTGCGCGAAAAGTTCGCGGTATTCTGCTTCCTCCATCGGATGGACTTCCATGCTGATATTCGAAAAATACGTTTTGGCGATTGTTGCGACTTCTTTGAGATAATCGAGGGGCGTCGCCTGATAGGATTCCCCGGTTAAAAGAAGAATATTTTCAATGCCTTGTTTGGCTAAAAATGACATTTCCTGGCGCATTTGTTCAGCGGTCAGTTTGAAGCGTTTGATCCGGTTATGACTGTGAAAGCCGCAATAGGTGCAATAACTGCTGCAAAAGTTCGATAAATACAAGGGGGCGTATAAGGTGATCGTCCGTCCGAAATATTGGCGCGTCAGGCGGCCGGCGTCTTGCGCCAACTGTTCCGTCGCTTCGGGATTGGGGTCATGCAGAATGTTCTTGATGTCAACGAGACTGATCATAGAGAAAGCCGGTTAAAGGCGAGGAGGCATCCGCGTTGTTTTTCGGGGGGGGCAATTTACTCAAATAGGCCAAACGTCCGGCCTCGACCGCCATCGCGAAAGCCTGCGCGATCAGCGCTGGGTTTCCGGCTGTAGCCACGGCGGTATTGACCAAAACAGCGTCGGCGCCCATTTCCATGGCCTCGGCCGCGTGGGAAGGCGCTCCCAAGCCGGCATCAACGACGATGGGGATGTCGATCTCATCAATGAGGATTTGGATGAACTCTTTGACTTTTAATCCACGGTTACTGCCAATGAGCGATCCTAAAGGCATCACGGTGGCCGCTCCGGCTTGAACCAAGGCGCGGGCCGCGTAGAGGTCGGGATACATATAAGGAAGGACGACGAACCCTTCGGCGGCCAGAATTTCGGTCGCTTTCACGGTTTCCTGATTATCCGGTAACAAATATTTACTGTCGTTGATGACCTCGATCTTGATCCAGTTGCCGTAACCCGCTTCCTTGGCCAAGCGCGCGATGCGTACCGCCTCTTTGGCGTTACGCGCGCCGGAGGTGTTGACCAGAAGGGTCACGTTCCTGGGAATGTATTCCAGGATATTTTCGTCGTGGCGTTCAAGATCGATGCGCCGCAGGGCGACGGTGACAATTTCCGTTTTCGAAGCTTCGATGCTTTGCGCCAGGTCCGTTTTATTCTTGAATTTGCCGGTCCCCAGCAAAAAGCGGCTGGTGAACATTTTCCCGGCGATCTCAAGGGGCGTATCCAATTTAACCTCCTCCGACAAAACTGACAAGTTCGATGGTATCGCCGTCATTGACGCTGACCGCGTCCCATTGGGCTTTTTTGACGATCGTGCCATTGACTTCCGCGATCAGGGCCGCGGGGTTGGAAGAGAACCGGTCGACGATTTCCCGCAAGTTTTGCGCCGCGAAGATTTCTTTTTTCTGGCCGTTAATCATGATATGCATGGGTTCATTTTAGGATATTTCCCGGCAAAAAGCAAATGAATGTCCGGCCCGGGGTGGCCCGGGGCAGGCCCGGGGACATTTCTAATTTGGCCGGACAAGAATATATTTTTTCTTGATTATATTTTTTTTGATGAGATAATAACGCTCATTTATGGAAGGACACATCTGTCCGCACTGCAAGAATCCGGTCTTCGATGAAGAGGCTTTGCTGTGCCATTTTTGCGGTGAAAGTTTGCGGCGCGCCGCCGGCAGGCTCCCTTTGGGAGGGCAGGGGTTCCTGGGCCGGATCCGTTACGCGAACCGCGGGGTCGTGTGGTATTTTTTGACGTTCCTCGTCCTGTGCGCGCTGGCATTTTTGTTCCTGAGATAAAAAGAATAAATTTAATAGCATATCAACCAAATTTATAGTATAAGGTAATTTAAGAAAATGAACAGCCCCGACAACATGTCTTTTGGATATCAACTTCTGCTGGATCTTTACGGGTGTAAACCGGGCGTTTGCGACGACTTGACGCTCTGCTACAAGTTCCTTGACGACGCGGTCACCGCGCTGGGCATGGAGAAACAATCCCCTCCAAATATTTTTCGCAGCGACGAAGTGCGTTTCCCCGACAAGGCCGGCCTTTCCGGCTGGGTGCCTTTGATTGAAAGTTCGATCGTCATCCACACGCTCACGCCGAAGAATTTCATTTCTATCGATATTTATTGCTGCCGCTGTTTCGACATCCAGAAGGCCAAAAAGATCTGTCAGGATTTTTTCGCGCCCAAACGCATCGACGCGCAGTATATCGAGCGGGGCATGGATTATTACAAGTCGGACAGCAGTTATCACACGGTTGTCGTCAGCAAGGCAAACACGCAATCCCCCGCGGTCACTGTCAGCCGGAAAAAAGAACCAGTCGTCCTTATTGAGCTTCCTTCTAATAGATAGAACTCCAAATCTCCCGATAGAGTCCATGAAGCCAGTGGGAGATTTGGAGTTGGAGGAATGGAAAAGCTCAATAACCGCTGATCGTGTTTCTCCCCTGACCTGGGGGACCCCCTCCATTTCAATGATGCCTTACACCACTCACGAAATCCACAGGATCGAAGAGAAGTGGCAGAAGATCTGGCAAGAAAAAAAGATCTTCAGCGCCGCGATGGACTCTCAAAAAAAGAAATATTACGTCCTGGAGATGTTCCCGTACCCGTCGGGCAAGATCCATATGGGGCACGTGCGCAATTACACGATCGCGGATGTGATCGCCCGTTTCCGGATGATGCAAGGCTGTAATGTCCTTCATCCGATGGGCTATGACGCCTTCGGCCAGCCCGCGGAGAACGCGGCCATCAAGCACAAGACCGATCCGGCCAGGTGGACCTACGGCTGTATCGACCAGATGCGCGTGGAACTCCGTCGCATGGGTTTTTCCTACGATTGGGACCGCGAGCTTTCGACCTGCGACAAGGCATATTACCGCTGGAACCAGTGGATCTTTTTGAAGATGCACGAGCGCGGCCTGGCCTACCGCAAAGCTTCTTCCGTCAATTGGTGCGAAAGCTGCCAAACCACGCTGGCCAATGAGGAGGTCGTCAACGACGCCTGTTGGCGCTGCAAATCCGACGTGGTCCAGCGCAAACTGGACCAGTGGTATCTGAAGATCACCGATTACAGCGAGCGGCTGCTGAAAGATCTGCATCATCTCGAGCAATGGCCTTCTCGTGTGGTGGCGATGCAGGAGAACTGGATCGGCAAAAGCCACGGCGTGAATATCTTTTTTACCTGGAAGAAAACCGGCGAGCGTAGCGAGCGCGTCACCGTTTTTACGACGCGCGCGGACACCATTTTCGGCGCGACTTATGTCGTGCTCGCCCCGGAGCATCCTCTGGTGGAGAAACTCATCGCGGGCAGCCCGGACGAAAAGAAGATCCGCGCCTTTATCGAGAAAGTCGCCAACGAAAGTAAAAGCCTGCGCGTGGCCGGCGACAAAAAGAAAGAAGGCATCTTTACCGGCCAATGCGCGATCAATCCTGTCAACGGCGAGGAAATTCCCATCTGGATCGCGGATTATGTCCTGATGGAATACGGCACCGGCGCCATCATGGCGGTCCCCGCGCACGATCAACGGGATTTTCTCTTCGCTAAAGAACATAACTTGCCGATACGTGTCGTTATTCAGGATCCGGCGGCCCCCGACGCAAAAGTTTCCGACCTGAAGCAAGCCTACGAGGGGCAGGGCGTTTTAGTCAATTCCAAACAATTTGACGGGACAGAGAACGAATCAGCTAAAAGGAAGATTGCCGAGTGGATGTCCGTCAATAAAATGGGCGAGGTCACGGTGCACTGGCGCCTGCGCGACTGGCTCATTTCCCGCCAGCGGTACTGGGGGACGCCGATCCCGATGATCTATTGCGAGAAATGCGGCATTGTCCCTGTGCCGGAGGACCAACTGCCGGTCGTCCTGCCTCCCGCGGAAGACGTGAAGATCACCGGTGAAGGCGGCAGCCCGCTGGCGCGGTGTAATGAATTCGTCAATACAACCTGCCCGAAATGCAGGGGCAAAGCCCGGCGGGAAACCGATACGATGGCGACGTTCTTTGATTCCTCCTGGTATTTTCTGAGATTTTGCTCGCCGCGCGATGACAAAGAAGTCTTCGAGAAAAAAGAAGCCGCGTACTGGATGCCGGTGGACCAGTACATCGGCGGGATCGAGCACGCGATCCTGCACCTTTTGTATTCGCGTTTCTTCACAAAATTTTTCAAGGACCTGGGATTGATCAGTTTCGATGAACCGTTCGCGCGGCTCTTGACGCAAGGGATGGTCCTCAAAGACGGCGAGGTCATGTCGAAGTCCCGGGGGAATACCGTCGACCCCGACGAGATCATCGAGCGTTACGGCGCGGACGCGTTACGGCTGTGTATTCTGTTCGCCGCGCCGCCGGAAGACCAACTGGAGTGGAGCAACGGCGCGGTGGACGGCTCCTGGAAATTTCTAAACCGCGTCTGGCAGTTGGCCGAGCAGAGGTTCGTTCCGGCCGCGGACAATATTCCCGCGGCAAGTTTCGATCAAGAAGACAAGGACCTGGAACGCGAGCGAAACGCGGCCATTAAAAAAGTCACCGAAGATATTTCGCAAGGGTACAAATTTAATACGGCGGTGAGCACCCTGATGATCCTGATGAACGCCGTCGATAAATACAAAGTCGTTACCGGCAACGCGACCAGGCAGGCGCTTTTAAACAGAGCCGTCCGGACGGTTGTGCTGTTGCTCGCCCCGTTCACGCCGCATTTGTGCGAGGAGTTGTGGGAGAAGGTCGGCGACGGGCAGGAGAGCGTGGCGCGCGCGGCCTGGCCGAAGTACGACGAGGCGGCCCTCAAACAGGATTCGGTGCAGGTCGTCGTGCAGATTAACGGCAAGCTGCGCGGCAAGTTCCAGGTGGCCGCCGGCAGCAGCGAAGAGGACGTCCGCGAAACCGTTCTGGCCGACGCCAAAATCCAGGAGTTCCTGGCCGGCAAACCTGTTAAACGGTTCATTTACGTCGCCGGTAAAGTAGCCAATGTTGTCGTTTAACGTTTAATCACCCGGCCAAAGAATTCCGGCCGGCCGTTAGGTTCCCTTCGGGAACAATCCGGGTAGGCTCCCTTCGGGAGCAATCCGGGTACCCGGAACTTCCCCCGTTTTTCCGTTCGATTCCCCCTTTTAACTCTGTCATTCAATGTTTCATTTCACAAAACAAGAGAAGCAGGTGCTCCTCCTTGTGGCCACGGTCTTTGCCGCCGGCTCGCTGACGCATTACGCCCTGGAACGCTGGCCCGCCATTAAAAATGCCGTCGGCGTTGTGGAGAGCGCTGAAATTTACCCCAAGATCGACGTCAATACGGCTTCTCTGGAAGAACTCGTTGGCGTCCCGTACATCGGCGAATACACCGCCCGCCAGATCATCGACACCCGTCAGCAAAAAGGGCCGTTTAAATCCCTCGAAGAGATCAAACGTGTGCGCGGGATCAAGGAAAAGAACTTCGCGAAGTTCGCGGGATTCTTAAAGATCAAATGACATCCGGAATATCTAAAAAGGAACGCACGCACCGCCCGTTGTTGTGGGTCACGCTGTGTTTCGGCGGCGGCATTTTTCTGGGAGCGTACGTCCCTGTCCCGTTTTGGGCCGCTTACGGATCGGCCGCGGTCTGCGTCATTTTTAGTTTTGTGTCGTTCCATAAAACCCGCGGTTTCCTTGTCTTTATTTTTATTTCTTTTATCCTTTTGGGTGTCATCCATTTCCGGATGTACAAGACCTTGCCCGCGGGGCATATCTCGCGAATAGCCAAATTTTATTACGGCGCGCCGGTTTTATTGGAGGGCGTGGTTGTTTCCGACGTTGAACAACGCCGGCGCGGGAACACGCGCAAGACGACCTTCAGGCTGGAGGTCAAGCGGCTCAAAGGAAAGAAAGAGTGGCAAAAAAGCCGGGGCGAGGTGCTGGTCAATCTTTTCCGGGGAGAGAACATTCTTTATGGCGACTATCTGGCCATTGAGGGGAAACTGCACAAACCGTTTAATTTTTCTTCGGACAGCAAGTTCTCTTACCGCGACTACCTCGACCGCAAAGGGATAAAATATATTTTGAGCGTCAAGAAACAGGGACGCGTGGAAGTCCTGGAGGGGAACCATGGGAATCCATTCCACCGGTATGTCATCCGGTTCAAACATCGTCTGAGCGTTATTCTGGCCACTCATTTTACCGGAGCAGAGAAAGGGATCATGGAGGGATTTTTGCTGGGGGACCGGTATAATATTCCTCAACATATCAATGAACTTTTCCAAATGGCCGGGGTCGTGCACATCCTGGCCATATCGGGGTTTAATGTGGGGATCGTCGCGTACGCGACGTTTCTTTTTTTAAAGATGTTTCCGCTGGGCCGGCGGGGCCATTACATCCTGACGATCCTGATCCTGATCGCGTACGCGGTCTTGACCGGCGCCCAGCCGCCGGTGGCGCGCGCGACCATCATGGCCGCGGTCTTTCTGGCCGGATTTATCCTGGAGCGGGAGCCGGAATCCGTCAACACGCTGGCCTGCGCGGCGTTATTTATTCTCTTCGTGAATCCGGTGAATCTTTTTGACGTCGGGTTCCAGCTGTCCTTCGTGAGCGTTCTGGCGATCATTGTTTTTTATCCGAAATGCGTGAGTGTATTATCCAAACTAGACGATAAAGCCGCCGAGCGCGGCAAGACAATCGGGGCAGTGATGTCCGTTTTGAAATACATCGGCCAATCGTTCATCCTTTCCTTTTGTGCCTATGGCGGGGTGGCGGTGATGGTCGCCTATTATTTCGAACTTGTCACGCCGGTCGCTATTCTTGCCAACCTGGTTGTCATTCCGTTGTCCTCCCTGATTGTTGTTTTAGGGTTGGGGGTTTTACTCACCGGTCTGGTGCTGCCAACGGCCACATTTTTATTCGCCGATTGCATCCGGGTCCTGCTGGCCTTGATGGTCAAGACCGTCTTTTGGTGCGTGCAGATCCCGGGGGCGTATTTCCGGGTGCCGGGGACACCTTTGCTTGTCGTGATTCTTTATTACGCGGCTCTTTGCGTGTTTTTGTATTTTTCGCGCTGGAAGGCGGATACGGCAATTGACAAATGCAACAGAGTATGCTAAAGTTTGCCAATATGCGTCGAGTTATAATATTAATATTATCTTTCTTATTCAGCGCCATGGCGTTAAGTCCTTCCCGCGGGTTCGCTTTCTGGGTCTGGACGCCGGAAACCAATAAGTGGGAAAACCCCAAATATGCCGTCAAGGACACCCCTTCCGAGCAACTCCAGCATGCCCTGACCTTTTACCAGTCCAAAGAATACAAAGAATCTGTCCGGGAATTGCGCAAGCTGATCGACCACTATCCCCGGGCCCGGGAAGCCGCCGACGCCCAATATTACATCGGCAGCAGCTGGGAACAAATGGATAACCCCCAGGAGGCGTTTAAAAACTACCAGGAAGTGATCGATAAATATCCTTTTAGCGAGCGTTCCGCGGAGATCGTCGAGAAGCAATACGATATCGCCGTAAAGCTGCTCGAAGGCCGGGGCAAGCGAGGGCTTTTGGCCCAAACATTTTCTAACATGGATTATCCGGCCGTGGATATGTTCAAAGCGGTCATCAAGAACGCCCCTTACGGCAAGCTCGCGGCGCCGGCGCGCTACAAGATCGGATTGTATTTTCTGGAAAACGCCATGTACCAGGAGGCCCGGGACGAGTTTGAAAAGGTGATGAACGATTATCCCGAGGGCGAATGGGCCAGGGCCGCCAAATATCAGATCGCCGTCTCGGACAGCAAGCGTTCCGCCGACGCCCCGTATGATCAGAAGATCACGCAGGCCGCGGTCAAAGAATTCAAAGAATTCGTCGAACATTATCCCGACGCGGAACTTTCCAGCCAGGCGAAAGATCAGATCCAGGGGTTGCGGGACAAGGAGGCGGAGAGCAACTTCCACATCGCCCAATTTTACGAGAAGAACAAAAAGTATGACTCGGCCAGGATCTATTATCAGATGATCGTAGATGAGTTCCAAAATTCCCGCTGGACGGCGCAGGCGCTCAATAAAATCCGCGAGTTGAACCAGAAGGTCCAATGACAAAAGACCATCGACCATCGACCATCGACCATCGGCAGGTGATAACCTCCGGCTTTGTCAGGTCCATGGTCTATAGTCTGTTGTCGATAGTCTTTTTTTCCAGTTGCGGTTACACCACCAAGTCAACGCTTCCTCCCAGTATCAAGACGATCCATGTTGAAACCTTTCCAAACAACATCGACTTCGCCGCTGAAGGAAGGCGCAATCTCTATTTGCCTTTATTGGAAATTAAAGTTAGAAACGCCGTTATCAACAGATTCTTGTTTGACGGAAATTTAAAGATTGCCGACGCGGACAAGGCGGACCTCGTCTTAAGAGGCCGGCTTTTGAGTTATGACCGGACGGCGCTGCGCTATACGGACAATGATGATGTCCAGGAATACCGCGTCCATATTACGGTCTCTTTGGAAATGTGGAACGCCCGGAACGGAGAGACGGACTGGACGGAATCCGGTTTTGCGGGAGAAGCGACGTATTTTGTGACCGGCGCGTCGGCCAGATCCGAAGAAGCCGCCGTCGAGGACGCCATTACGGATCTCGCCCGCCGGATCGTGGAACGCACCGTTGAAGACTGGTAAATAGTAAATGGTGAACGGCTGATCGGGCCCCTCTGCTTTATGACTTATCTTCTGTTAGGCGAAGATGCTCTCGCCAAAGATCAAAAGATCACCGAACTAAAAGATGAAACCCTTCCCTCCCGTGACGCCCTCGCCTTCGATTATGAAAGCCTTGATGGTACCGAAGTGGAGGCGCGCGCGCTGCAGAAAGCGCTTTTGACTTTGCCTGTCATCGGCCGGCGCAGGCTGATCGTCCTCCGTGCCGTCCATAAACTCGACGCGCAAGCCAAAGAAATTCTTCTGCAAGGCGTTGCTCAAAAACGGGATGACGTGGTCCTGGTCCTGGAGGCCGGCGATACACAGGCCTCCAACGCCTTTATGAAGAGCCTGGCGGCGCATTCAAAAGTCATCACCGTCGCGACCCGCAAACGCCAGAACGTCTTCGATATAACGGACGCTTTATCGGCGCGCGACCCCGTCGAGGCCTGCGCGATATTGAATAATTTGTTCGCGCAAGGCGACCACCCTCTGCAGATCATGGGGGGGCTGATCTGGTTCTGGGGCAAATCACGGCCCCGGTTGTCCGATGAAAATTTTCGCAAAGGATTAGAGGTGCTTCAGGAGGCGGACCTGAACATCAAACGCAGCCGCTTGAAGCCGGAACACGGGATGGAACTTCTGGTCGTCAAGCTCGCGGGGTTATACGGCAAGGGATAATCCGGGATAATTTACGGGGTAATACTTTTGACGAGTTTGCTGAAACGGGCCTTGCGGCGGGAGGCTGTATTGTCGTGCAAGATATGGCGCTTGGCGGCCTTATCCAGCTTTTTGTAGATCAGCTTCAGGGCGGATTGCGCTTCCACGGCGCTTTTGTCGCTTACCAGGGCCAGAAACTTCTTGATAGTTTTGCGCAGGTCCGTCTTGATGTCGAGGTTATGCAGGTGTCTTTTACGATTTCTGCGCAGGTCCTTGATGGCCGTTCTTCGTTGTGGCACAGGGGTAACTCCTTTTAAGTGACTTCGTAGTTCAAAAAATTTATGCACAAATATAACAAATAAGGTTATCCGTGTCAACCAATAAATTGTCCCACAAGGATTCCCACCGATCCCTGATCAAATCGACATCGGTCCTTTCCCTGGGGACGTTAACTTCCCGTGTCCTGGGTTTTGCGCGCGACGTCATTGTGGCCAAACTGCTGGGGACGGGTTTTCGTGCCGACGCCTTTTTTGTGGCCTCCAAGATCCCTAATTTGTTCCGGGACCTGGTTGGCGAAGGGGCCATGAACGCCGCCGTAGTGCCGGTTTTGTCCGAGTACAAGGAAAAAGAGGACATCAAGACTTTTTGGGGATTTGCCAACGCGCTGTTTGCCTGGGCGTTGATCGTCTTAAGCGTTATTACCATCCTGGGGATCATCGCGGCACCTGTGATCGTCCGGGTGATCGCGCCGGGTTTTATGGCCGACCCGGAAAAACTGACGTTGACGATCAACCTGACCCGGTTCATGTTCCCGTACTTGGTCTTCATCGGGTTGACCGCTTACAGCATGGGGATCCTTTTCGCGTTCCGCTCTTTCGTCGTCTCCGCGTTCAGTCCGTGCCTTTTAAACATTGCCATGATCGTGGCCGCGTTGATTTACTCGCATACCATGCAGGACCCTGTTTTGGGCCTGGCCGTCGGGGTGCTGATAGGCGGAGTTTTGCAGCTCGTGGCCCAATGGATCCCGTTGACCCGGATGGGCATGCCTTGCCGGAGACCCGGGACTTTGCTCCATCCGGGAGCTGTCAAGATCGGGAAGCTCCTTATCCCGCGCATGCTCGGAAGCGGCGTGTACCAGCTATCCATTTTGGTCGATACATTTTGCGCTTCCCTTTCATCGATCGTCGGGCTGGGGGGGATCTCCGCCATTTATTACGCCAACCGTATTATCCAGGCTCCCATGGGGATTTTCGGCGTGGCGATGGCCTCGGCGGTTTTACCCACACTTTCCGGATTGTTTCACCGCAATGAAGTCGACTCCCTCAAGCGGACGATCGTGTTTTCACTGGAGAATATTGTTTTCGTGATGTGCCCGAGCACGGTCTTTCTGGTCTTGTTCGCGGAGCCGATCATCCGGATCTTTTTTGAGCGGGGGGAATTCGCGCTGTATTCGACCATGATCACCTCTTCGGCGCTTTCCTATTACGCGATAGGGCTGTTGAGCTTCGGCGGGATCAAGATCCTGGTGTCGGTTTTCTACGCGCTTCAGGACACAAGGACGCCGGCGCTGGTAGCGGCATTTTGCCTGGCCATCAACGCGGCGCTGAATTTTATTCTCATGTATCCGCTGAAGGTCGGAGGTATCGCCCTCGCCAGCGCCATCGCGGGCACGGCGGATTTTCTCATCCTGTTTTATATCCTGGATAAACGTCTGGGCGGATTTAAGGCGGAGCTTTTCCGGTATTTTTGTAAGGTTTTCCTGGCGTCGGTCATCAGCGGGGTGATCGTCTTCGCGCTTTGGCAGTATCTCGTTTTTGTCCATGAAGTCTTAAGGTTCGCGGCAACCGGCGTTGTCTGGATCTGTGTGTATGAAGCGGTTTGCCTGGCCTTTCGCATCGAGCAGGCGCGTAAAATATGGAGTTGGATTAAAAAAGGAGGCCAAGAATAGAAGCAAGACGCAGAGAAGCAAGAAACAGAGAAAAAATAAAAGACTAATGGAAGCATCTTCTTAAGGTTTTCTCGCTTTTTTGATTCTCTGCTTTTTCTTTACTTCTTTCTTCTTGTTTCTTTGCTTCTCATGCTGAATATTCAACAAAAAATCAAAACACTGCCGTTTACCAGCGGCGTGTACTTGATGAAGGATGCCTCCGGCCGCGTCATTTACGTCGGTAAGGCCATTTCGCTGCGCAAACGCGTGCAATCGTATTTTCGTTCCCGCCGGGGCGTTCCCTCCAAGACCGATGCGCTGGTCAATGAGATCCGCGCGATCGACCATATCGAAACTGCCAGCGAGGCCGGGGCGCTCCTGCTGGAAGCCGGCCTGATCAAAGAATACCGGCCGAAATATAATGTTGAGCTTAAAGACGACAAGAGTTATCCTTACATCGAAATTACCGGCGAACCGTTCCCCCGGATCTCGCTTGTCCGGCGCGTCGCCTTCGAACGCGGCCAGGAGCGCGCCGCCAAAGGCGCCGTCTACTACGGCCCTTATGTCAGCGCCGGGTTGGTCCGGGAGGCCTTGACGATCATCCGCAAGATCTTTCATTTCCGCACGTGCGATCCTTTCCCGCGTGAAGCGTGCCTGGATTATCACATCGGGCTTTGCGACGCGCCGTGTATCGGCAATATCAGCAACAAAGATTACGCCCGCAACATCCGCAATGTCCGTTTGATCCTCGGCGGGGAGAAGGATGTTCTGTACAAGGACCTCAAGAAGGACATGGAGGACATGTCCCGCAAGCATGAGTTCGAAGGGGCCGCCAGGGTCCGGGACCAGATACGGGCCATCGGCGCTTTGTATTCAGGCACCAGGGACATCAATTATTTCAAGGAAGCCGAGCAATTGCAGCGGGCGCTTAATTTGCCGCGGTTGCCCGAGCGCGTCGAGACTTTTGACATTTCCAACATCATGGCCGGTAGGCTCCCTGCGGGAGGCAACCAGGCCGTCGGGTCGATGGTCTCGTTTTTTAACGGCAAGCCGGACAAGGCGAATTATCGAAGGTTCCGCATCCGCGAGGTGGAAGGCATCGATGATTTTCAGATGCTTGCCGAGATCATCCGGCGCCGTTACCGCCGCCTGAAGCGCGAAGGACGTATTTTTCCGGACCTGATCATCGTCGACGGCGGGAAGGGACAGTTATCCGCGGCTGTGGAGGCGTTGGTGTCGCTGGAGGTGCGGATCCCGGTCATCGCCATTGCCAAGCGGGAGGAAGAAGTTTTCTTGCCCGGCAAGAGAGATCCCGTTAGACTAGCGCAAGATTCTTTGGCTTTGCAGCTGGTGCAGCGCATGCGCGATGAGGCGCACCGCTTCGCGGTGGCCTATCACCGGCTGCTACGGGAAAAGAAGGTGTTCGAATAAAAGAATTTTAGTCGTCGGTCATCAGTCGTCAGTCTTCAGACAAAAGTTGACGATCCCGACGTTCCAATAACTGGAAATCGGGACTCTGACAGAGCGTAAGCGAGCGTCGGAGCTGAAGTCTGATGACTGAAGACTGGAAACGAATGAACAATAAATCAAGAACCAAGCTGACAAAGTTCCAATGGAAAGTACTCGCAGTTACCGCCACGATCCCCTTGGGCGAGACCAGGTCGTATCAGTGGGTTGCCCGGAAGATCGGATCGCCGAAGGCGGCGCGCGCCGTCGGGCAGGCCTTGCGGCGCAATCCGCATCCCTTGATTATCCCGTGCCACCGGGTCATCCATGAAGACGGGTCTTTGGGCGCCTATGCCGGTAAATTTGACAAGCGCAAGGCGCGGTTGTTAAAAAAAGAGCGCGGGATCGCTGTCGAAATGACAAAATCAGTTGAATCCGCGCGTGTCGCGCAGTAGAATGGAAAATAATTATGAATCTTAAAGAACTATTCCAGCTCATGTGTGAAAAGGAGGCCTCGGACCTGTATTTGAGGACCGGCGCCATCCCGCGCGCCCGCATCAATGGTAAAGTTGAAACGATCGTTTCGGAACCTTTATCCAGGCCGGATATGCAGGGCATCACGAATCTGTTGTTGGCCAGCGAACTGCGCAAGAAGCATTTTATAGAGCATTACGACATCGATTTTATCCACGAGGAACCGGATGTAGGACGCTTCCGGATCAATATCTTTATGCAGCGCGGGACCCCTGCGATCGTCGCCCGTCATGTCCACATGAAGGTCAAGGATTTTGAACAGCTCCGTCTGCCGGCGGATCTGCTTAAACAGGCATGCGAGGAATCCAAAGGGCTTTTTCTGGTCTGCGGGCCCGCCGGAAACGGCAAATCGACGACGATCGCCAGCATGATCGAATACATCAATTCGATCAGCGCCAAGCATATCATCACCATCGAAGACCCCATCGAGTTCTTGTTCCAGGATAAAAAAAGCATTATCAACCAGCGTGAACTGGGACTTGACGTCCAGTCCTATCCGATGGCGCTCAAGCACGTCACCCAGCAGAGCCCCGATATTATTTTTATCGGCAATATCCGCGACGAACCCACCATGCGGGCGGCGATTACGGCGACCGAACTGGGGACGTTTGTCATCAGCACCTTTCATACCATCAACGCGGTCCAGACGATCATCCGCGTCGTCAATTTCTTTCCGCCGCATTTGCACGACGAGATCCGGATGCAATTGTCGCTGATCTTAAAAGGCACTATTTCGGTGCGGCTTCTCGCGCGTAAAGACGGCAAGGGCCGCGTGCCGGCGGTTGAAACGATGGTCGTCACCCCGACCGTGGCGCGCTTGATCCGCGACGGGGAGATCCGAGAGATCCAGATGTACATCGATGAAGGCGAGCTTTTCGGGATGCAGTCGTTTAAGAAATCATTGGTAAAACTGGTCAAGGACGGTCTGGTGGACCCGGCGGAGGCGCGCAATTACGCCGACAGCAAGGACGAGTTCGACCTTGAGCTCAAGGGGATCAGGCGGTATACCGATTCATAAAGGTGATAGTTGATGGGTGATAGGCCATAGTGGGAGAGTTTAATGATTGAGTTGGGTAAAGAACGCCGCGAGCTCCTGGAGCTTCTGGCCAGAGACGCTTATGTCCGTGGGAAAGTCATCCTTTCCTCGGGCAAGGAAAGTGATTATTACGTTGACGCCCGCCGGGTCACGTTGACGGCTAAAGGCGCGTATCTGTGCGCGCGTTTGATCCTTGATCAGGTAAAAGATGATCCTTATGACGCCATCGGCGGCCCGACGCTGGGGGCGGACCCGATGCTGGGCGCGATCGGTGTTGTGAGCCTGCAGGCCGGGCGGCCGGTCAGTACCTTTATTATCCGCAAAGCCCCGAAAGCCCATGGCAAGCAGCAGCAGGTCGAGGGTCCGGAGTTACGCAAAGGCGGCCGGGTTATCCTCATCGATGATGTCGCTACGACGGGCAAGGCTTTTCTGGAATCGCTGGATGTCCTCACGCCCATGGGGATCAGTGTCGTCAAAGCCGTATGCGTGCTCGACCGCAATGAGGGTGCTAAACAAGCCCTCGCCCAAAAAGGTGTCCCGCTCGTCGCGCTCTTTAGCATTTCTGAAATCCACAAATAGGTGAATGGTGAAAAAACTCATTCTCGCTTCGCAGTCTCCGCAGCGCCGGAAACTGCTCAAATTCTTAGGCCTGCGATTTACCGTCAAGCCCAGCCGTATTCAGGAAATCAGCAAGATTAGAACAACGTGTTCGGCGCTGGTGCGGGAAAACGCCCTGCGCAAAGCCCTCGATGTCGCTTCCCGCGTTAAAAAAGGGGTGGTGATCGGGGCGGATACGCTTGTGTATGTCGGCAACAAGCGGATCGTCGGCAAGCCGCGCAACTTTAAGGAGGCCCGGCAGATCCTTAAAGTCCTTTTTTCCCGGCCCCAGTGGGTCTACACGGGCGTTGCCGTCATCGACGTGGCGGCCGGCACGCGCGTCGTCGATTATGAAAAGACAAAAGTTTTTATGATTTCCCTGACCGGCAAGGAGATCGCGCAGTACCATCGCCGGATCGACCCCTTCGACAAGGCGGGCGGCTTTGACATCGAAGGCTGGGGGAGCATTTTCATCCACCGCATCGAAGGATGTTATTCGAACGTCATCGGACTTCCGATGGCGAAATTGGCAAGCATGCTGAAAAAGGTAGGAGTATCGATATTATGAGAAGAGAGAAAATAGAAGATAGAAGATGGAGAACAGAAGATGGAAGATTTTATTTTCCATTTTCCATTTTCCATTTTCTATTTTCTGCCTTCTGTTTAATTACGCTCACCGGTTGTTCCACCGAATACAACCTCGCCACGCAACAGCAGGAAACGCTGATTTACGGGACGGACAAGGAGGTGAGTATCGGCGAGGCCGTGTCGGTGAAAATGGAGCAGCAGTACGATATCGTCACCGACGTGGATGTCAACGAACGCGCGCAACGCGTCCTGGACCGTATCGCGGCGGTCTGCGACCGCAAGGATATCACGTATTTCATCAAGGTGCTCGATAAGGACGTGTTGAACGCCGTCAGTTTGCCCGGCGGCTACGTTTATATTTTCAAAGGGTTATACGACGAGCTTAAGACGGATGAACAGATCGCCGGCGTCGTCGCCCATGAGGTCGCCCACATCACGGCCAGGCACGCCGTTAAAAGGATCCAGAACGCCTACGGGGCCATGATCCTGCAGGGGCTGGCGACGCAGTCCAGCGCCAAGGTGGCCCAAGGGGTCAATTTCGCGCTCATTTCCCTTTTCTCGGAATATTCCCAGCAGGATGAGTTTGAGGCCGACCGCCTGGGCGTCAAATATCTCAAGAAGGCCGGGTATGACCCCAGCGCGATGGTGGAGGTGCTTGTCAAGTTGAGAGAAGACCAGGAGAAAAGCCCGGCGCGCGAATACAGCTACTGGCGCACGCACCCGTTTATCCCCCAAAGGATCTCCGTCGTCAACCAAGCCATTACGGGCAAGATGGATTTTAAGGATTATTTGAATTTGATGGGGGAATAATTAAGAGATGAAGAGGCAAAACAATAAAGAGGTAAGAGGTAGAGAGGTAAGAGGTAGGAAAAGAAAAAAAGAAGAATTTTTTTCTGTAATCTTTGTTTCTTGTTTCTTGCTTCTTTGTTTCTTTTGTGGAGGATGTTCGCGGCCGGACGCGCGGACGGCCGATCAGGTTTGCTTCGGGGATAAATGCGTCCAGGTGGAGGTTGTCCGGAAAGAGGAGGAACTCCACCGCGGGCTGCAGTTTCGTACATCTCTTGCTCCCGACGGCGGGATGTTGTTTGTCTTCCAGAAAAGCGGACCGTACGCGTTCTGGATGAAAGATACTTTAATCCCGCTGGACATGATCTGGATGGATTCCGAGCGGCGGATCGTCCATATTGAACACAACGTCCCACCCTGCGCGGCGGACCCTTGCCCACGCTACCCGCCTTCCGGTCCGGCCCTTTATGTTTTGGAAATCAACGCCGGTTTTGCCGCGAAACTCGGCTTAAAGGTCGGAGATACGATGGAGTTTAGATTAAAAGAGGCAGAGAAATAAGAAACAAGAAGCAAAGATAAGATGCAAAGAATCAAGATACAAGAAGCCCAGCAATAATTTTTTTAGTTTCTTTATTCATCCAAGAGTTTTTTATCTCTGATAACTTGAAGGGCATTCTCAGCGATTAAGGCATAGCCATATTTGTTAGGGTGCCAGTTATCCCTCAGCAGATAGGATTGAATGGTGCGGTTATCGATAAGGGTTTGGAATGTTTTGTCGTTTCGGATGAGAGGGATATTATTTTTATGGGCCATAGCAATGAATTCTTGACCAGAGAGATAAGTGGGATTGATATGATATGTCATTAAGAGGATGTTAATATTGTGCTTTCGAGCGGCGGAGATTATCTCTTGGACGTCGTATCGCCATAATTTTATAAAGGCGTCTCTGTGTGTGTCCGCGAAAGAATAGATCCACTTTTTAGGAGGCCATCGTACAAGTTCCGGTCCACCCCATATATAATACGTCCCCTTTAGGCCCTCCATGTAATTTGATTCTTCTTTGACAATAAAACTCAGGTATAGGTATCTCAACATCTTAAAAAGGCGTAAATTATTCAAAGAACATAATGCCATGATCTTTTGAGTCTGTAAGCTGTCCGGCTGCAGGAATTCCCCGATGTGGCTTTCCGCCAACGACCATTCATTGTTGTATCCGATCATGAGAATGATAAGGCGGGGAGAATAAAGTTCGATATACTGTTCGATTCTGTTGACCACCTGTGACGTGTTCTGTCCTACATGCGGCGGGACAATGACGTCGATGGTTTTTCCGGGATATTCTTTTTTAAGCAGGGTTTTCAATTGGGATGGATAGGAGTCTTCCCATGCGACGTCGAGACCGGCGGTTGAAGATTCCCCCAGGCAGATAATGTTTGTTTTACCAGGGTTGCGTTTACCCTCTGTGTGAACGTAGAGTTGTTTTAAGTAAATATCGCCGGCAATACGCAGGATCATTTCAAAGATACAAATCGTTGTCAGAGTTGCTATGATAAATATAATAATTTTTTTTGACATTTTCATAAGCAAGGTGAATTATTCCACCGTTATTTTTTAGGCCGGTAGATGTGCGTGGCGTGGCCGAAAAAACTTTCGGCGGCTTCCATGATCGTCTCGGAGGTCGTCGGGTGAGGATGGATGGCCAGCTTGACGTCTTCGACCACTGATCCCATCTCAACGGCCAGAACGCCTTCCGAAATCAGCTCTCCGGCGCCGGGTCCGACAACCGCCATCCCCAGGACGCGTTGCGTGTCCGGATCAAGGATCAATTTTGTCAATCCATCGGTGCGGTTTAAGGTCATGGCCCGCCCGGACGCGCCCCACGGGAATTTGGCGACCGTGACGGTGCGGTTCTCCCGCTTGGCCTGTGTTTCGGTCAGGCCGCACCAGGCGATCTCGGGATCGGTGAAAACGACCGCTGGGATGGCCTTGGGTTCGAACGCGGTTTTTCTGCCGGCGACGGCGTCGACGGCCACGCGGCCTTCGTGGGAGGCCTTGTGCGCGAGCATGGGTTCCCCGGCGACGTCGCCGATGGCGAAGATCGCGGGGTCGGTCGTCCGCCGCTGGAGGTCCACCTGGATAAATCCTTTGGGGGTGACGGTTACTTTCGTATTTTCCAGTCCCAGATCGCCGGAGTTCGGTCTGCGGCCGATGGAAATCAATATCTTGTCGTAAGTCTCCCGGCTTGTTTTGCCCTCCGGATTTTCGAAAGTAACCTTCACGTTCTTTGCCGTTGGCTCGACTTTGGCAACTTTCGTGCCGAGCATGATCGATTTGAAGATGGTCTTCAGGCGTTTTTCCAGAACATTGACCAGATCGCGGTCCGCCCCGGGAAGAAGCCCCGGCGTCATTTCCACAACAGAAACTTCGCTGCCTAATTCCGCGTAAACTGTTCCTAACTCCAGCCCGATGTACCCGCCGCCCACGACCAGAAGCGAAGAAGGGATGTGCTCAATATCCAGCGCGGTCGTGGAATTGAGGACAAGCGGCGAGTCCGCCGATAGGCTCCCTTCGGGAGGCACATTTGGTAAGGTAATCGGCCGTGAACCCGTCGCCAGGATCGCGTGTTCAAACCGGACGTTCTGTGGCGGGCCATCGGTCTTCTGTATTTTGACCGTGTTTGAATCGACAAATGCCGCTTTCCCCTGGATAAAGGTGATCTTGCGTTGTTTGGTGAGTTGCCCAAGTCCCCCGGTTAATTTGGCGACGACACCGTTTTTCCAGTCGCGCAATTTCTTGACGTCGATGGCCGGTTCCCCGAACGTGATCCCGAATTCTTTGGCGTCGCGGGATTCACTGACCACCTTGGCCGCGTGAAGGAGGGCCTTGGAGGGGATACATCCGCGGTACAGGCAGACTCCGCCGGGATTGGGTTCCGTGTCGACGAGGGTAACGTTCATCCCCAGGTCCGCGGCGTAGAACGCGGCCGCGTATCCTCCGGGCCCGGCGCCGGTGACTAATAATTGGGTATTCAACTGAGACATAATTTTAACTGAAGTCCATGTGTTATGTTTTATGTGTTATGTGTCATGACGCATAACACAAATCTTACTTTTCAAGCTCCATCATAAACGGCTGCTCGACGGCCTCGCAGACCCAGCGCAGGAAACGCGCGCCGTTGGCGCCGTCGATCAGGCGGTGGTCGTAGGAAAGGGAAAGCGGCAGCATAAAACGCGGCGCGTGCGCCGGTTTGCCGTCGGCGTGAAACGGTTCCCATTGCGCCCGCGAAACGCCGAGGATCGCGGCCTCCGGCCAGTTGACGATGGGGGTAAACTGCGTCCCGCCGATGCCTCCGAGGTTAGTGACCGTCATGGACCCGCCCTGGAGCTCATCCAGGGAGATTTTTTTCTCCCGCGCGCGTTGGGCGGTTCTATTGAGTTCATCCGCCAGCTGGAAAATCGTCTTTTTGTCCACGTCGCGGAGGACCGGCACGATCAGCCCGCGGTCGGTATCCACGGCCACGCCGATGTGGCAATATTTCTTGTAAACGATCTCCTGGGCCGTCATGTCGATGGAGGCGTTAAATTCGGGAAATGTTTTCAGCGCCGCGGCGAGGACTTTCAGAAGAAACGGCGTTACGGTCAGTTTACGGTCTGGCGTGGAGAACTTTTTGCGTAATTGCTCCAGGCCGGTAATATCCGCTTTGTCGAACTGGGTGACGTGCGGGATCGTTGACCAGCAAAAGCTCATGTGCTCGGCGGTCTTTTTGCGGATGTTGCTCATCGGCCGGCGGTCGATTACGCCCCATTTGCTGAAATCCGGCAATGGTTTGGCCGCGGCCCCCGCCGGCGCCATTGCCGCGCGGCCGGTATTAAGCGCCTTGGCAAAGGCCTTGACGTCTTCAATGGAAATTCTTCCGCCAGCACTGGTTCCAGGAACCTGGGCGATATTAATGCCGATCTCGCGGGCGAAACGCCGTACGGAAGGTGCCGCGGGAACATCGACGGGGGCCTCGGGTAAAATAGCCGGGGCCGCTTGGCTCGGTGCCACGGCGGGAGTGGACCGGGCGCTTTCTTTGGCCGCGGCAACAGTTGCCATCGGCGCGGATTGAGTGGCTTCTTTCGGCGTGGCTTTGGCGGCGCTGCTGGAGGTTTTTCCCTCCGCGATGCGCATGACGACCTGGCCGATTTTGACGTCCTCGCCTTTTTTGATCAAAATTTCTTTGATGGTTCCATCGCAAGGAGAGGGGATCTCCAGGGAAGCTTTATCCGTTTCCATTTCCAGGAGCGGCTGGTCTTTTTTGACAACATCCCCGGCCGCGACGAGGATGGCGACGATATTCCCGGATTTGATGTTTTCACCGACTTCAGGGAGTTTGAAATCTAGCATCTATTTTCTCAAGTTAAGTGATCAGTGTTCAGTGGCCAGTGAACAGATAAAACAGAAGATCTTTGCTGACCACTGAGCACTGACCTCTGATCACTGTTTTATGAAATCATCGGGTTCAACTTCTTCGGGTTGATTTCCAGCTTTTTCGCCGCTTGCTTGAGCGCATCGGCTTTAATTTTCTTTTCCTTCGCGAGGGTGACCAGCGTGCCGAAGACGATATGGCGCGCGTCGACCTCGAAAAAATCCCGGAGCGCCGTGCGGCTGTCGCTGCGTCCGAACCCGTCGGTCCCCAACGACAACATCGGGCCCGGAACCCATTTGGCGATGCCATCCGGCAGGATCTTCATGTAATCCGAGGCGAAGATGAACACATCGCCCTGGCCCTCGAGACATTTGGTCACGTAGGGAATTTCAGGTTTCTGCGCCGGGTTGAGCATATTCCGGCGTTCGACCTGCAGGGCGTCGCGGCGCAGTTCATTGTAGCTGGTCACGCTCCAGACGTCCGCGGCCACGCCGTAATCTTTTTCCAGGATATCCCGGGCCTCAAGGACCTGGTGGATGATGGCCCCGCTGCCGAACAGTTGCGCGCGCGCCGCCGTTTTTTTCTTGCCGGAGGCCTGGAATTTGTACATGCCCTTGCGGATACCTTCTTCGGCGCCTTCCGGCATCGGCGGCATGGCGTAATTTTCGTTGCCGACGCTGATGTAATAAAATATGTTTTCCTGCCTGGTGTACATGCGGTCGATGCCGTCGCGGATGATGACGGCCAGTTCGAAAGCGAAGGCCGGGTCATACGTGACGATGTTCGGGACCGTGGATAAAAGCACGTGGCTGTGGCCGTCCTGGTGCTGGAGGCCTTCGCCGTTGAGCGTGGTGCGTCCCGCGGTCCCGCCGATCAAAAAGCCGCGGCAACGCGAATCGGCCGCCGCCCAGACCAGGTCGCCCACGCGCTGCGGGCCGAACATCGAATAATAGATGTAGAACGGGACCGTATTGATCCCTTGCGTCGAATACGCCGTTCCGGCGGCGATGAACGAAGAAATGGCGCCGGCTTCATTGATGCCTTCCTCCAGGATCTGTCCGTCCTTGGCCTCTTTGTAATAGAGGAGGCTGTCTTTATCCACGGGTTCGTACAGTTGGCCGACATGCGAATAGATCCCGCATTGCCGGAAAAGGGCTTCCATGCCAAAGGTACGCGCCTCATCGGGGATGATAGGGACGATGAGCTTGCCGATTTCCTTATCTTTGAGCAGTTTGGTCAGGATCCGGACGTAGGCCATGGTGGTGGAGACCTCACGGCCTTCGGTCCCTTTATAAAATTCTTCGAACAGTTCCTCCGGCGGGGTTGCGAGCGGCCGGCTGGTCTCATGCCGCGCGGGCATGTATCCGCCCAAAGCCTCGCGGCGTCCATGCAAATATTTCATGGTTTCGGAATCCGCCCCGGGTTTGTAAAACGGTGTTTCGGAAACATCTTTATCGGAGATCGGGATATTAAAACGCGTGCGGAATTGCTTCAGTTCATCTTCGTTGAGTTTTTTCTGCTGGTGGGAGATATTTTTGCCCTCACCGCTTTCGCCCAGCCCGTACCCTTTGATGGTCTTGGCGAGGATCACGGTGGGCTTGCCCTTGAATTCGACGGCCGCCTTGTAGGCCGCGTAGACTTTGGCCGGATCATGCCCGCCTCGGCGCAGGTTTTCGAGATCCTCATCGCTTAAATGCCGGACCATCTCCAGCAGGCGAGGGTCACTGCCGAAGAAATCTTCGCGGATGTAGGCGCCGGACTCGACGGAATATTTCTGGTATTGGCCGTCGATGACCTCACCCATCCGTTTGGCCAGAAGGCCTTCGGTGTCTTTTTCCAGCAAGGGATCCCAATCTTCACCCCAGATGACTTTGATCACGTTCCACTGGGCGCCGCGGAAGATCGCTTCGAGCTCCTGGATGATCTTGCCGTTGCCGCGCACGGGACCGTCGAGGCGCTGGAGGTTGCAGTTGATCACGAAGATGAGGTTGTCGAGATGTTCGCGCGAGGCCAGATGGATCGCCCCGAGCGATTCCGGTTCGTCGCATTCGCCGTCGCCCATAAAGACCCATATCCTGGCGTCGTCTTTGGATTTTAACCCGCGGTCTTCCAGATAACGCATGAAGCGCGCCTGGTAAATACCTGTCAGAGGGCCAAGCCCCATCGAAACGGTGGGGAACTGCCAGAAATTCGGCATGAGCCAGGGATGCGGATAAGAGGAAAGCCCGCCGCCTTCTTTGAGTTCCCGGCGGAAATTTTCGATTTTTTCTTCGCTTAAGCGGCCTTCCAAAAAGGCCCGGGCGTAAACACCGGGGGAGGCATGTCCTTGAAAATAAACGAAATCGCCGCAAAAACTGTCCGTGCGCGCGCGGAAAAAATGATTGAACCCGACCTCGAATAGGGTCGCGGCGGAAGCGTAGGTGGAAATATGCCCGCCGATGCCGGCTTCCGCGTGGTTGCCGCGCACCACCATCGCCATCGCGTTCCAGCGGATGATGCTCTTGATCTGGCGCTCAAGGTCGCGGTTGCCCGGATAGGCCGGCTGCTTGCTTTGGGCGATGGTATTGATGTAAGGCGTGTTGACGGTAAAGGGGAGTGTGACGCCGGCTTCCTGGGCGCGGATCTGCAGCTGCTGGAGGATCTTTTGAGCTTGTTCCATGGGCCCGTGTTTGAGGACGTAATCCAGGGAGCTCATCCACTCTTTGATCTCCAGCTCGTCGACTTCGGGTGTCTGACGGGGAAGCTCATCTGCGCTCATGCGGGTCCTTTTTTATGTTGAAATTGGCACCAATTTCCCTTCTGGGAAATCAGGTTGCCCCCCACTGTTTTGCTCCCTGATATTGATAGTAAGTCGCAAAACAAGCATGGGGGCATTAATTTCCCTTCTGGGAAATCAGGTTGCCCCCCACTGTTTTGCTCCCTGATATTGATAGTAAGTCGCAAAACAAGCATGGGGGGCACCAATTTCCCTTCTGGGAAATTGGTGCCGGAGGAGAGATTTGAACTCTCATGGGATCACTCCCACACGCCCCTGAAACGTGCGTGTCTACCAGTTTCACCACTCCGGCCCAAATATCTTCAAGAGTATATCGGCAAAGACTTTGGCTGTCAACTATTTGCTCTTGCTATATCAAATACATTGCCCCCCAAAACTGTTGTTGCTATAATCTACCCCGTTATGGGAGAGACGATTGCGACCAACAAGAAGGCGTTCCGGGATTACGCCCTCACCGACCGCTGGGAATGCGGTATTGAGCTTAAGGGTGGTGAGGTCAAGTCTATGCGGGCGGGGCATGTTAACTTCAAGGACAGTTTTGCCCGGGTTTCCGAGGGACAGTTATTCCTCTACAACTTGCAAATTGAGCCTTATCGGCAGGCCAGTTACCTCAACGAGGAGCCCGAGCGGCCGCGGCGGCTCCTGCTCCATAAGCAAGAGATCAAGAAGATCTTCGGTTATACCACCCAGCGCAACCTGGTTTTGGTCCCTACCAAGATCTATTTCAACAACCGCGGGTTTGTCAAGGTCGAAGTGGCCCTGGGCACGGGCAAAAAGTTTTACGACAAGCGCGAGGCGATCAAGAAGAAGGACCTCCAGCGCGACTTGAGCCGGCGGATGAAGAAGACCCGACGGTAATTAAAATTTGCCTATCCTTGGAAAATCGGCTATAATTATTTTGTTCTTTTTCATGACGAAGCCATACACTCTGCACGTCCTTTGATTATTCCTGAATATGGGGGTGATCGGTCTCGACTTGAGTTGGCAGGGTATAGGTGGCATGCCGGGGAAGCTTGGTCGGCCCCGTTAACAATCCAGGCACACAATAAACGCAAACGATACAACGTTAGCGGCAGCCGAGGCGATCGTAGCTCCGATTTTCGCAGCTCCGATCCTCCCTCCGGTTGCACTCGCCTTAGCTTTATAATAAGCTAAGCCCTCTTGCAGGCCTCGCCTGCGGGTTTGACAAGGGGACCTTGGCAGGCTGGTTAGAAACGAGTGTCTCGGCGTTTTTAATAAGATTTTAGAGACTGGCCCTAAGGATCCTGTCTGCCGGAGGAATTAGGGTAAGACCAAAAGACAGACTACGCATGTAGAAGCTTATATTCCGTGACCCAAGGACCCGGGTTCGATTCCCGGCACCTCCACCATTTTCTTCTAAAGCACAAAAAACCTCGTATCCCGAAAGGGACGAGGTTTTTTATTTTAAGGAAAAGAAAATGGCGGTGTTGGCGAAGTCCTATGAGCCAACACCGACAGATAGGCCCCCCCTTTGGGAGGGGCAGCGTTTGTTCCTCGGTTTTTCTTCATTTTTCTTCAGCCCTTTTAATGTATTTGGTTGACCTTTTACCGACCTGCGATTAAAATAACGGACGTGATTAACAAGAACAATAATTATGCTTTTATCGACAGCCAAAATTTAAACCTCGGCATCAAAGAGCAGGGATAGAGCCTGGATTTCAAAAGGTTTCGGGTTTATCTTCGGGAAAAATACGGCATCACAAAGGCCTTTTTATTTATCGGGTATATCCCGACAAATCAAAGCTTATACACGACGTTACAGTCATTCGGTTATATTCTGGTTTTTAAGCCGACATTGCAGGGGGCAAAAAGAAAGATCAAAGGCAATGTTGACGCCGAGCTTGTTTTACATGCCATGAAAGAAATGCCGCATTATGACAAAGCGCTTATCGTCTCCGGCGATGGGGATTTTTGCTGTTTGATTGAGCATCTCCAAAAGATGAATAAGCTTTTAAACCTGATGGTCCCCGACATGAATCAGCATTCTTCGCTGTTAAGAAAATTTAGTCTGGATATTGTTTTTATGAACAATCTGCGGGGAAAATTGGAATACAAGAGGGCATAAAAAAAGAGAGGCATTGCCGCGGGACGGAACCCTTTGGATAGCCTCTCATCGTGATACGACA
>Ga0154325_108_pt2 | contig 2907 bp, 2 predicted proteins | sample RifGroA2_FD_115853 | JGI IMG/M metagenome (GOLD analysis project Ga0154325, IMG submission 115853) | Omnitrophica WOR_2 bacterium GWA2_53_43
CCTCGATGTCGCGGGGAATTCCTACACGAAAAATATCCTCGTTTCCCTCTATCGAAACGATCCTCTCTTGTGTTCTTTAACACTTTTGTTTATCGCGCTGCCTTACGTGCCGTGGTATTGGGCGTGTTTTCGGTATGCCTTTATAAGAGGTACAGAGGTAAGAGGTAAGAGGTAAGAGGTAAGAAATAAGAGATAGGCGGTAAGTGAAAAGTGGAGACAAAACACGGATCCCCAATTTACTTACCTCTCTACCTCTTATCACTTACCTCTTGCGTGGGGCGGCCCGCCTTCGGCGAGGCTCGCCCTGAACCGTATGGTTCAGGGCGGCCGTAAATATCAAATTCGTAGGTCTTGCCGAAAAAGGTGTGTTTCCCTTCCGATAAATGCCCCAATACCCCGAAGAATAATAAAGAGGAGATCGTCAATATCCCGATCGTCAGTGAAACGGGGCGCTTGAAGAGACGGCGTTCCCTGCTTTTATCCAGAAACGGCCAGAGCAAAAGAAGCAGCGGCGCCAGGCCGGTGACAAATATCCCGATCAGTTTCGGGAAATATTTGATGACCTGGTACATCGGCAAAAAATACCATTCGGGCTTGATGGCGTGAGGCGTGCTTAAAGGGTCCGCCTTTTCTCCCAACTCAAACGGGGCCATGATCGATAAGGTAATGAGTATGCCCAGCAAAACAAAAAAGACTATCCCTTCCTTCACGACATGGTGCGGAAAAAACGGGATCCCCTCCCCCTCTTTCGGCTGCTTCTCCTCGTCGACGCGGTCCATCGTGGCGATGCCCTGGTAACGCACCAGGAAAAGATGGATAGCGACGATGAAAAAAAGCAGCCACGGTAAAACGATCACGTGGATCACAAAGAAACGGGACAACGTCTCGGCGCCCACCCCGCTGCCGCCGCGCAAAAGAGTTTTGGTGAACTCCCCGATCCACGGCACGGCGCCGGCGATCTCGGTGCCCACGGTCGTGGCCCAGTACGCCAGCTGGTTCCAGGGCAGAAGATACCCGGTAAAGCCAAAAACCAGAGTCATGATAAAAATAACGACCCCGACCACCCAGGTCAACTCGCGCGGTTTCTTAAACGAACCCGTCAGAAAGGTACGCAGCATATGCAGAAAAACCACCAGGATCATCAGGTTGGCCCCCCACGCGTGGATCTGGCGGTATAACCAGCCGGCATGGGCGGTCGTCATGATAAATTTCACGACCCCGACCACCCAGGTCAACTCGCGCGGTTTCTTAAACGAACCCGTCAGAAAGGTACGCAGCATATGCAGAAAAACCACCAGGATCATCAGGTTGGCCCCCCACGCGTGGATCTGGCGGTATAACCAGCCGGCATGGGCGGTCGTCATGATAAATTTCACGCTTTCGAAGGCCTCACCGACCGTCGGACGGTAGTAAACCAGCAGGAGGATCCCCGTCAAGACCTGGCTGATAAACAAAAACAGCGACATGCTCCCCAAGGTATGGAACCAGTTGATGTGTTTGGGCAGAGGCTTGTGGAGCTGTTTTTGAAGAGGCTTGTTCATCCCTTCCAGATCAAACCGTCTGGCAAACCATTGTTTAATATAGTTACGCATAATGACCCTCTTTGAAGGGAAAGCCCCTTCTGTTTTTATGTCTTACACAGTCACAAAAATTTTCCCATCGATCACTTTGACCGTGTATTCAGGCAATGGTTTGGGCGGCGGCCCCGAGACCACGCGGCCGTTTAAATCAAAAACTCCGGCATGACATGGACACGTAATCAAACGCTTCTGGTTGTCCCAATCCACCAGGCAACCCAGATGGGTACAAACGGCCGAAAAGGCTTTGACCTCATGGGGGGTGCGAAAAACAAGCACGGCGCTCGCGCCCAGCGTGACTTTTTTCGCCCCCCAGACAGGGATATCCTCCAGCCTGGCGAGTTCCTGCAGGCCTCCCGCGGGGCCGCGGCGCGTCACGGGCCAGATGTAGCTCAACGCGGGCAGGACCATCCCCGCCAGGGTGACCAACAATCCTCCCTTGATAAACATGTCGATAAAATCCCGGCGGGTTATCCGCTTTTCCCGCGCGGGACAACAGGGGGAGGGACCTCCGGCGGCGTTACGCGCGTGGATCTCGCTCATCTTTTTTTCCTTTCAATTCCTTATATTTTATTTGCAAAACAACGACCATCAGAAAGATAAAAATCCAAAGCGGGAAGAGGGCGATTTTGCGCCATTTTAAAGATTGCCGTTTTCCCTGGACCCCCTTTTTGATCCCGTCCGTCAGGGAGACCGCGTTGCCGTAAAGTTCCGTTATTTGGGCGGTCGAAAGCGAATGCTGGAGCGGGGCCATCTCGATGACATTGGTCTTGACCTCTTGCAGGGAAGCGGCCTCCTCGTCCACAAAGATACCTTCCAGGGCCGCCTCTTTAACGGTCTGCTCGGCCGCGGCCAGGGCGTTGTGGGACGAATCGATCATCTCCCTGATCTTCTGCCCGCGTTTAAAGGCCTCGTCGCCCTCGCTGTGGCAATTCAAACAGGCCGTGTTATACAAGTTCGTATCGGGGCGCTGGATGTCGTGGTAATCATGGCAGGAAGCGCATTCGGAAAAATATCCGTCCTGGGACGCCTGCGCGTGCGGGCCTTGCAGGAAATACTTCTTTTCGTTCACATGGCATTTGCCGCAGGTGTTCCCGATCTCCTTGACGCCCGGCGGCATGGCCCCGTGGCTGCCGTGGCACTTCGCGCAGTTCGCCACGCTCAAATCCCCTTTCTCAAACAAAGCCACCCCGTGGACGCTCTTTTGATATTTCTCAAAAATGTCTGTGGGATGTTTATACGGCGCCATCACGGCCTTGTCGCCATGGCAACGGTTGCAGGTGCCGGGCAGGTTCACAGGGTATACCGGGCTCTGCGGGTCAATGACGGA